>JAEHJW020001648.1_pt1 | contig 41096 bp, 61 predicted proteins | sample 9271431 | NCBI WGS metagenome assembly JAEHJW02 | reverse complement strand
TGAATTCAGGCGTTAGGCCCCTCAAATAGCAGTGTTCCAGGTGGTAGAGGGTTAAGAATCCAAGCCACCTCTGCCGCAAAATCATCAGAATCAATTACGCGAGCAATTGCTTCGCCACATCCAATCTGACTCATTGCGTAAGCCCATGCAGCTTTCGCCACTTTATGTGCGTGCTCTTCGTTATCTTCAGCATCTGTCTTTACAATTCCAGAGCCTTCCTCGAACCACCACCTATCAAAGTCAAGCTTCATTTTCCTCTCCTTCATTGGGCCTCAAAAACACCGGCACATCTCCGTCCAGAGAAGATGGTCCAAATTTCGCTGATCGCAGTTTTGCATCGTGGCCAGACGCTAGTCTCTGTAGCTCGTAGGCTGGGAGGTATCCTACGGGTATGCCCCGTACTTCTACCTGCGCTTCCGCCTCACCCTTCAATTCGGCGATCCTGAACAAAGTGCCTTCCAGATCGTTGCAGCCGTCAGCACCTATCCCTAGCGCATAATCGATTTCGGCCAGCGCCTTTACCGCCGCCTCAAACATCGTTTTGTACTGATCCATCGTTCTCTCCTAGTTACACCGTGGCCTAACACGGCGGTCAACAGCGACCGCGCTGAAGCGCGGCGCGTTACCTTATGCGGTCGGAGATTCAGTGCTGGCCAGATTTTAGCTTCCGGTACTGGGTACGGGCGGTGGATGCCTTGACCCCTTGTGCAACGCAGGTATCGATTACCTCGGCGCGAGGGCGTCCGTGCATTGTAGCAAAAACTCTGCGGCAGATTGCCACCGGGCCTTCTTCCTCCACAGGGGCAGAAACGCCTCCCCCTGCCATGGAGATTACCTCTGCCAGCTCTTTCATAATGAGGCGCGTGGATTTGCGCGCCGGCTGGTGGGTAAGTTGAGTATAAAGTGTTGCCAAAGTGGACGGAGGTTGATTTTCGAGGTGCTTCAAATCCACCACTGTCAGCTCCTTGCCATGCGGGACATCATCCCGCTTGTCGCCCAGTTTAACAACCTTCCCAGTTTTACGATCAATGGCTGCAAAGTTCATGTTCACTCTCCTTTTAACTCATGATTAAGTATTACTCCTATTGTTGCCCCAAGGTTACGAAATCGCTCAGGTAAATCCAGTATATGTCAATGAGTGAAGTAAACAACGATTACATTGATCAGATTAGAATGGGATATCAATCATCCAATCTTTACCGCACGAGAATACGATCACTTCAGCGGGAGGAGTGACTCCAAACTTTTCGCATTTGTTTTCCTTGGTCTTCCATTGCTCGCAATTCAGGCAGCTTTGAAAGATGCCGTCGTTGATTGCCTGTTTATGAAAACGGTTTGCTACGTCATAGATCATCGTTCAGCTCCATTAAATCCAGTCCCGGAATAATCGTAGCCCATGATCTCGTTGTAATCCGATTTCAACCATACCCGGATATGGGTGGGCTCTTGCAAATCGTTTAGCTGAAGCATCGCTTCCAAGGTAGTGGAAGGTGGCAACATCTCCAGCGCACGCTCCCGCCACCAGTCCCGCGCCTTCTTGCCGGCGTAGCCTTCATGCTCGAGGCAGACATATTCATGGAAGACCCGCAATCCGCAAAAGTAGCTGACTTTGATTGACGGGGGTCGGCCCACCTTCCGATGCTCATGATATACCACCCGGTCAACTTTGAATATCTCAGTCTTAACTGGGTTGGAGGCAATGAGGTCATCCGTTCCTGCTTGATGATGAATCTTTACCTCGCGGGGGAATTCCTGCCCGCAGTGGATGCAGAACCGGGCACTCGCATGGTTGTAGGTACCGCAAGCATCACAGATTCGAACCGGAGCCGTGCCCCCTTTCGAACCTTTGCGCCGCGGCAGCACCGGGTCGTTGATAGGGCCGAGGCGGCGGGTATTGCCGGCAAAATCCAAGACGAGGCAATTCTGCTTCGGACCTGCCTGGATAGCGGCCAACCTGCCCTCCCGGGTCGACAGGTCATAACCCGGGGTGTAAACCGGGCGCGTGCCCCTGCCCAGCATCTGAACCCACAAAGCAGTCGACTGGGTTGGGCGCAGCATTCCAATCATATCGATTTCGGGGAAATCAAACCCTGTGGTCAGAATCCCATTATTCACCATTGCCCGATACTTGCCTTGCTTGAATCCGTTGATGTTGGCATCCCGTTCTTTACTGCCCATCTTAGAATGAACGTAGGTGGCACTGATGCCGAGGCTGTCGAGCATTGCAGCAACGTGGACGGCATGCTCAATGCCAGACGCAAACACCAGCCAATGATCCCGATTCTGACCGTGCGAAAGCATCTCATGAAGTGCTGCATAGGTTACCTCGTCCTTATCTACTGCTGCTTGGAGTTCGTCTTGCTTGTATTCCCCGCCATGAATATGGACCCCGGAGAGATCCAATTCCATGGCAGTCTTTTTCGGGATTAGCCGAGCAAGGTATCCTTCGTCTAGGAACCAGTTAAATGCTTCCAGCGTGGTCATATCCACGCACAAGTCTGTAAACAATGATCCTTCATCGGTGAGCATCCCATGTCCAAGTCTGTAAGGGGTGGCCGTAAATCCAATCACCTTCAAACAAGGATTCACCGTCTTGAGGCCTGTAATAACTTGCTGGTACATCGTGTTCTCGTTGCGAGAAATTAGATGACATTCGTCTACCAGCAATAAATCAACCCTGCCAAATATATCAGGAGTACTCCGGGCAACCGTTCCAATTCCACCAAAGATAATCGGATACCCTGCATCTTTACGCTTCAATCCTGCAGAATAGACGCCGGCAGGAGCCGCAGGCCATACGACTTTTAGTGATTTCAAATCCTGCTCTAAAATCTCTTTCACATGGGATAAAACCATGATCCTTTGCCCGGGATACCTACGTAAAACTTCAAGAATGAAAACTGCAATAGTATATGCTTTTCCGGTTCCAGTGGGCATAGCCACTATCGGGCAACCGGTATTCTCTTGAAAGTAAGAAAAAATAGATTCCACTGCAAATTCTTGGTAATCTCTTAGCTTGATCATGATGAGAGATGCTTTGCTAGGTAGAGGCTTGCTTTTTCCAACAAGGTTAAATCTTCTTTGAAAAGACCAAGTGCCTGATTGCATGGTCCACAAAGTAGTCCTCGCACTTTGCCGGTGCTATGACAATGATCAACATGGGTTTTGGTATCGCTTATAAAAGTGTTAGAACAGATGGCACATTTGCTGTCTTGTTTATTTCGGAGTTCCTCGTATTCTTCTCTGGTCAACCCATATTCTTTTTCAATTCGTCTCCACCGTTGGTATCCCTGAGCCGCCTTTTTTGCCACAGATTGTTTGGCACATTCTACACAGTTGCCACTACCGACATACCTTAAAGAATGGCCATGCCGGCACGGAGTTTCCGGCACATAGGTGCTGAGGCCTGCATCCAAGGCTTTTTCTGCTCGTTTGTAATTGGCTTCAGATCTTGCATTATTCCGGCTAATTTGAAGTCGACCTTGTTTCTCTGCCATACACATGATACAGTTGCTAGAAGTGGTATAGCGAAGACTCCGGTGCCCATTTTTGCATATTTTTCCAGTGTAGTAATATTGTAACCCTAGCTCCCGGGCACCCGAGGCGGTTGCTGGGAATTTGGCGTATTCTGGATTCTCAAAGACTTTAGGTTTAGCCATCGTGATTCCTTCTTTTGGATTATTTAAATATTACATGGGTAACCAAAAAGAAAGCAAGAGAACTTAACCTTTGAAAGTCGAATTCAATTCGTAATGTTCGCATCCTTTACGCTGGGCTTCACGAGTAAGTTTGATACCGGCACCTTCGCCATCTGGTTGCGTCGGGACGTTGCACCACCAGGTACCATCGTCGCCGAGGCTCGAATGCCGGCACGAGCGACAATGGCGAACCGGCAGGTCTTTGCCGTGGCACACTCCCTTGTGGTTGCAAAACTTGCACTTGAACCATCCCGGGGTTTCGCTAATCCGGGGAGGGGGAGCCACCGACTCAATAATGGTTACCGACCGATCCTTATACCGTTGATATTGGGTAGGGTCGAATTGTACCAGTTCAGCATGGATAGCATCGTCATTCTTGTTGGTCGCCATGTACAGCGCCCAGTTGAGTTTGTTCTCGCCCATGTAGAGCTGCATCTGAACAAAGTGCTCCCATTTAGCAGCCATCACCCCGGACGAAACTAGCTTGGCAAAGGACTTATCATTGTGGGTTTTGAACTCGGTAAGTACCGGCTCATTGGGCAGGTCGGGAATGCCCAAGGCAACCCCGTCCATGGACCCGCCAAAATGGCCCCTATGCCCTTGTATACGGAATTGCTTGCCATTTTCATCGACCTGCCACACCTGACACCCGATAGCAAGTAGCAACGCAATGAACCGGGGCTCTTCCAGGTGCCCACGGTTAAAGAGACGGAGCATCCGCCCGTCAAATTTCTTGAGGGTGGCCCATCGGAATCCGTACCAGATTTCCCGGGCACACTCACGCCCAATCAAAGACGCGCCAAGGTGGTCGCGCCAATCGTCTTCGTCGGTACGATAAGCATCGCCAGCAAGGGGCATGAGCTGACCCAAATGACCCCGGTAGGTTGCCCCTTGATCTTTTTGTAAAGCATCTTCGATGGCTTGCAAGGTTTTAGTTGCCAGGTGCATTCTGAAGTCTCTTGACGGTAATCCGATTAAACAGACGGCGTAGAAGGTAGCTGCGGACTAACGAGACCACCGTAAAGATTACAGTAATCCAAAAATTCTGGTGAAGCGTGACATTGTGGCCGAAAGCCGGTAATGCGATTGCGGTGGTTATCATTGCGATAACAAAACCGATACTGGTGCTGATAAGAACTTCGAGCATTGAACCTCGTCGGGATTGCATAAGTGCCTCCTCTGGGGTTAAAAAGACCCGCCCTTTCGGGCAGGTCAAACTCCTGGCGGAGGACTTATTGAGCCGGGGCAGTAGCCCAAGGCGGGGTTGCCGGCGTAGTGATAGGAGCAGCCGGAGCAACCGGGGCAGGTGCTGCGGCCGGTGCTGCAGGTGCCGGAGCAGCCGCCCACGGGGGAGCAGCGGCAGGAGCGGGAGCCGGGGCAGCGGGTGCCGCAGCAACCGGAGCAGGAGGGGGAGTCCACGCAGCAGCAGGAGCGGGGGCGGCAACCGGAGGGGGCAGGGCAACCGGAGCAGCCGGGGCAGCAGCGGCACCCGGGGCAGCACCGTCAACAGCTTTGTAGCCCTTCACTTCATTGGAAGCCTCATGCGGTTTGCCATCGGCGCTCTCTTGTGCAGTTTGAGCCGGACGCAAGGCTGCACGAACTTGCAGGGGACGGTGGTGGAGCTGCGAGCTGTCCCCCACCTGGATAACGCCGACTGCATGGCAGATGGCTGACAGGGTGCGGTAGGCGATTTCCACAGCTACTGCGTTGGAGTTTTGCAGGTTCATGCGGTCAAACAACTTGCGACCTTTGTACTGCTCGGGGGCCAGGATGGTGAATTCAGTCTCGAGGTAGGCACCCTGACCGTTGCTGGTGGGCTTCATTTCCGAAGCGGTCATGTGTGCCGTATACCAACCAGCCGGAACCGGCTCCATCGGTTGGATCGGGGCGATATTGGTTGCGTCAAAGTTCAACTGGGCCATGCTATTACTCTCCTAAGTATGCGACCGTCTTAGTCGCGGTTAAAAAAATCAACACCGCAAGAATTATACAACTCTTGGGCCAGATAATTCCATCCCCCATCCTTCGGGATTTGGATGTCGTTGATGACACCATAACGGTTGCCAGCAACATAACTCGGGGTGCGGTTGACCGCCATGACTCGACCACGGTTGGCAGAAACCGCCTTGTTCAGGTTCTTGCCCTCGGTGACATAGATCGGCTCATGCAAGAAGCCAATCAGGTCAGCCCACTGAGTGAGCATCTCCCGTTTGCCGTATGCCTTCTGATTCTTGGGCGAATGCAGCAGCAGGTCCCAGCAATCATACTCACCAGCAGTCGGGTCAACCACCCGGGCAGCAAACACGTGGCAGGTCAGAATGATATTGATACTGCCGCTGTTGGCAAGCCAATCGCACCGCTGAAGGAACCCATGGAAAAGCTCGTTGGCATATTGGTATGCCTTGCCGTAGCCGCCCAGCGCCGATTCCATCGTCAATGCCTTCTTGTTGCCCTTGGCATAAGTTGGGTCGGTGCGGAGCACCGCATCGTGAATCTGCCGTTCCAGCGCCGTGGCACTATCAAAGATCAAGGATTGGTAAGGGAATGCTCCCTGTTGAACCTTGGCTACAATTTCATCCAACAGCATCAGGGTATCAGCGAAGGACTCCAGCATCGGGGTCTTCTGCACCTGCACACCACCGTAGCCTTGCTCGAGGGGCACCAGCAAAGGGCGCGGGGCACTACAGGCCATTGTGGTCTTACCCACCTTTTCCACCCCAGCAATGACTGCACGGATGCCAGTCTTGGAGCTAGAGTGGTTTACATAGTCAAGAATGCCCATTTATTTTTCCTCGAAGATCGGGATGGGGTTAGGGGGACGACGCCCGAACATGATTACCAGTGCAAAGGCAAGGCGTTTCGGGTACAACACTTTTACCACTTTTCGCTTCATGCTTTTTCCTTCGGAGCCACCAGCTCCAGTGTTGGGGAACCCGGCTTGATGGTCAAAGCCTGCTCAAATATCTTGCAGGCATCTGCGTTCACTGTTTGCAAAGATTTGTATGCCTTGGTATCAAGCGATGGGGTCATTTTAACGAGGGGGTCCGGGTTAATCCCAAGCTCCCTCAATTGAGATTGTACTGCAGGCAGGGCCGCTTCATCAATCTTGCGATCGATCTTGTAGACCCCTTTGAGCTTCCAGTCCGCCTCCAGTCCAAAGTTGTTGGTACCTTCGGTGGGCTCGGGGAAAAACAGTGCGAAGACTTCCTTCCGCAGTGCCTGCTCTCGTTCGATGACCGGCTTCACTTCTTCCGCGGCAATCTTGGCGAGCCGCCATTCTTCCAGTTTGGCAACTTGTTCGGGGGTCATAGTGCTACTCCGTACTTGTCACAGAAGGCATTCACAGAGATGGGGCAGACCTTCTGGATGATTTTGAGGATTGCCTGCGCGTACACCTGGATTTCATACTGGGAATGCTGGTGCAAACGCAGGCGAAGGAAGTGCATCAGGTTATGCAAGTCCACTGTGGCAAACATATGGCTGTAGGTGGCAACCGGCAAAACCGAACGAGCCAGCTCGCGCGGCACCCCCAACCCCATCAACTCACGATAAGCGTCGAAGGCCATCCGGTTCTGGGAGTGCATAATCCGGGTTGCCTGGATTGCAGCAATCTGGTCATCATCTTCCGAAATGACCCGCATCTGCTTATTCGAGGCACTTTGCCTGCCCACCATCTCTGGCTCGGGCACGTAGAATTCCTCCGGCAACTCTGCATACCTGGCACTAATCTCGTTGTAACTCCAGGTGCGGTGCCGGTGCCACTGGCGCAAGACGAAAATAGGTGCCTTCACCTCAAAAGTAAACTTGACAGCCTCGAAGGGGGAGGTATGTCCGTTATTCACCAGATAGTGGATAAGTTTAGCATCCTTGCCTTCATCTTCGCCAGCACGCCATTCTGCATTGTAGGACACCCGGGCATTGCGAACCACCGACAGATCGCTGCCCATCGACTCAACTAAGGCAACCATGCCATGATCGAGAACCCGGAAACCATTTCGGTCAACTAGTTGAATCATGCCCCGATCACTCCATGTTTATCCAGGCGCTCGCGTGCGTGGTGGTCGGTATAGACGCCTTCCGGGTAACGCAGACCTAGTTTTTCCTGATTAGTAACCATGACTTCAGACTCACTAATGCCGGTGAGCTTGCAGACGAAACGCACACCGCACTCGATGCGGTCAAGGAGCTTGTGGGCTTCTTCCAGGTCGATTTGTCGACCGTAGATCCACTGCTTCTTGACAAGATCAAGGAAGTTGCCGGCCAGTACAGTCATGGTAGGCAGCACTGAGGCGAAAGTGAATTCCTGGATGGCATAGGCACCAGCACGATCTTCGCTCAGCTGTTGGCGTGCTGCCACGATATAGAATTTAATGTCGCCCAGTTCTTCGACCAGATTCTTCCGCCCGTCAGCGTCATGGAGCTCTGATACTTCACCGCTGATACCGACGGCGGCATGCATAAGAGCCTCAGCATCGTCAGAACCACGGATTTCGGTCTTAAACAGCTTGCTGACCATTTCATGATAGGGGCGCATTCCAACTGACATTCATATCTCCTAGAAAAAGAAAGTTGGCAGTGCCGCCAACAGTGCCCATTATATAGAGTCACTAACCAAAGCCAAATCCTTTATAGTTCCTATGAGTCCCCCTGATAGTGGTTACCCGATAAGGTCCGGGCTATTATAATGGCAGGCAATTACCCAGCAATTACCAATCGGAGTAACAGGCATGTCCAAAAGAGAATTACCGTTTGATCAGCCGCTGGCGCTGATGCAAAAGACTGTTGAGCTGTTGAAAACCAAGGATTTGATTCAGGTGAGTGCGGAGACCCGGATATCGTTCTACTGGCTGCGCCGGTTCCTGAGCGGGGGCTTCAAAAACCCATCTGTGAATCGGGTGGAGTATTTGTACGAGCACCTCAGCGGCACCAAACTGTTCAACTGATTATAAGAAAGATCCCCGAATGTTACTTAATATTCCGGAGGAGCTGCGTCAGCTCCGACAGTGGGTGGTTTGGCGTTATATCGAGCGTGATGGCAAACAAACTAAAGTCCCTTTCACCACCACCGGGCGGCAGGCTAGCCCAACCGACCCTAGCACATGGACCAGCTTCGAAGAGGCTTCCAATACTCCGGGGTACGAGGGGGTTGGCTTTGTACTATCCAAGGACGATCCTTATACCATTATCGACCTCGATAACAAGCCGGAGAAGCCCTGTACTCCGGAGCAGCTTGCCAGGCACCAGAAAATCTATGAGGCGTTCAACAGCTACACCGAACTGAGCACCTCCGGCACCGGGGTCCATATTATTGTCAGGGGGATTATCCCTGCCGGCATGCACCGGGACAATGTCGAGGTATATAGCGATTCCCGTTATATGGTCTGTACTGGCAATGTGCTGCGGCCCATGCCAATCATGGACTACCAAGAACTGCTGAGCATGCTCTACATGGAGATGCAACCGGTTGTCAAAGTAATCCTCGAGGATAAGGAATCCCTCCTGGATGACCAACAGGTGGTGGAGATGGCCATGCGTGCCGCCAACGCCGACAAGTTCAACGCGCTCTGCGCCGGCGACCAAACCGGGTATGAAAGTCAATCAGAGGCAGACTTTGCCCTGCTCTCCATCCTGGCCTTCTATACCCCGGATAACGAGCAGGTGCGCAGGATTTTCAGGATGACCGCCCTAGGCAAACGCACAAAGGCCACCCGGAATAATACCTACCTGGATTTTGCACTCGGCAAGATTCGCGCCCAGCAACCAGCCCCTGTGGACTTATCTCAGCTCGCCGCCAACGCTGCTGTCATGATGGCTCCGAAGGTTGAGGCTACCCCAACCGAAGTTGTCTCTCACGAACCTATATCAAATGCACCTCAAGCCCTCCCGGGCATTCCACTGCCGCCCGGAATAATTGGCGAGCTGGCACAATACTTCTACCAGACGGCCATCCGCCCAGTACCGGAGATTGCCCTCGCTGCTGCCATTGCTCTAGTTGCCGGGGTATCCGGTCGGGCATTCAATATATCGGGCTCCGGGTTGAATCAGTACATCATCCTGCTGGCCCGAACCGGCTCCGGCAAAGAAGGTGCCCTGTCGGGCATTGAGAACTTAATCAGCGCCATCCGTCCCCGGGTGCCCATGATAGACCAGTTCATCGGGCCGGCCGCATTCGCCTCGGGGCAGGCACTAATCAAGGTGCTGAACGAGAATCCCTGCTTTGTATCGGTGCTCGGCGAATTCGGCCTCACCCTTCAACAGTTGTCGGATTCTCGTGCCAACAGTGCTCAGCTTATGCTCCGGAAGGTCCTGCTTGACCTGTATGCCAAATCCGGATGGAATCGCATGCTGCGGTCAAGCGTTTACTCTGATGCCGAGAAGAATACCAAAATCATCCAGGCACCCAATGTAACGATTCTGGGCGAATCCACCCCGGAGACTTTCTTTGACGGTCTGGATGCAAGCCATATTGCCGAAGGTCTGATTCCCCGCTTTTCGGTAATCGAATACCTCGGCGACCGGCCTCCCCGAAACCGGAATGCCAACGTGCCACCCTCCCAAGAACTTGCTCAGAAGTTTGCCGATCTGGTAACGGTCAGCCTGACCACCTCGAATAGTAATTCCTGTGTCCAGGTGGAATTGGATAGCCACAGTGTTGAGCTGCTGGATGATTTTGATACCAAGGCCGACGCCATTATGAACGGCTCGAAGCTGGATGTTGAAATGCAGTTATGGAACCGGGCACACCTCAAGGCATTGAAGTTGTCTGCCCTGCTCGCAGTCGGCGTAAACCCTTACCAGCCGGTTGTAACAAGGGAAATGGCCCAGTGGGCTATTGACTTCGTTGTTCGTGAGGTGGGGGTCGTTGTGGCGCGGTTTAAGGATGGGGATGTGGGCAAGGGGGACAGCAAGCAGTTCCATGACCTCAAGCGCGCAATTGAGACCTATTATGATGGCAAATCAACCGCCACCAAAAAGGATGGGAGGTTCCATGGTTTGGCTAAGGCAAAGATTATTCCTTATGCTTATATTCTACAGAGAACTGCCAGCGTTGCCAGCTTCCGGAATGATAAGAGTGGGGCCACCAATGCCACTCGGCGCACCATCCAGTCCATGATTGATTCAGGCATGCTGGTTGAAATTTCTAAACAATCATTGATTGAAAAGTACGGATTTTCAGGTGTTGCCTACGGAATCGGAGCACACTGGGGGTAGAGGGTTTTTTGGGTTTTATTGACTCTAGGGGTAATTATTAATATGATTTCATTAGGGTTTTAGGGAAATTTTGGGGGTTTGCATTTTTGGGGGTCCCCTAAAGGAAAAAGGTAATCAATCACCTACCATAATAAAGAAAAATATATTTCCCTAAAATTTATAAAACATAAAACTATATATATTAACTAATTGGATATTAAGGCTTTTTACTTTTAGTGATTAACTAAACGCTATAAAATGCAAGGAAAGGAACATAATATATATAGTGACTATAATGAATGTGGGGTACTATAGGTTTTTCAGAAGAAAGGAACTTGTATGATTTATCTTAGCAAAGTGACACATCCTAACCATAGGGCTATGACTCAGTCTGCTGCGGCAGCTTGGATGCTGGATATACTCCGACCCGGCAAGAATGAATTTCCATGGGTCTTCGATGATGTTAAGACCAACCGGCCTATTGATATGGTATCTTTCAGAGCCACCCTCAAAAATCTAGCCGGCAGCAGAAAGTTGTCGATTCAATCAATCAAAGGCGAGAAGATTATTATTTTCTCGGAAGAGTAATCTTCTCGGAACATCTGGACAAGGAGAAATAATCAATGGCAAAGTCGTTTGCACAGAGCAAAGGTGCTCGAGGGGAAAGAGAAGTAATCAACATACTCCAAACTGTGGTCAATGAAGTGTATACGAATGCTGGGTATCCGGAGAGCAAGATACCCCAGTTGGAACGTAACTTGATGCAGAGTAATAAAGGGGGGTATGACATAGAGGGATTGGATTGGATGGCCCCGGAGGTCAAACGGTGTGAGACACTGAACATAGGTGCCTGGTGGCAACAGTGCGTCGAGCAGGCGCGTGGAATCAAGACACCTGTACTATTCTACAAGCAGAATCGTGTAAAATGGCGTATTCGGACGATTGGGTTTCTTCACGCCGGTGAGCGCCGAGTCAAGTGCCCTGTCGAGATTAGTTTGGAAGTGTTTCTGATTTACTTTGCGGAACGATTGAAAGAGGAGATGAAATGAGTCAGGACCTGCCGCCACCGCTGGACTATGAAGCAGTCAAGGATTTCTTTTTCGACAAGCTGGAGAAAGATCGAAAGGGTCGGGGTCGCATGGAGTCGGCTCTATACCACACTGCCCAGTGGATCTTTCTGCAGGGGTGCAACCGCCATGCCGAGCTGCTCGAGGAACTGAAGAAAGAACGTGAGTTATCGAACAAGCTGGTGGATGTTCTGAACTGGTCGGTGCCCTTTGTCGACCGGATGCGGGACACGGAAGGACTCCGGCAAATCCTCAACGAAGTAGCTGCCACTCGAAAGGAGCAGAAATGATCAAGTACCGAGCCACCCATTTTCAGATTCATGGTGCCAAGATCGAAGAAGTCGAAGTGACCCGGGAGACTAGCGCGATGGTCTACCTCTCCTGTGGTAAACGGGAAAGCAAGAAGACCGAATGGCACTCGTACCACCCCACATGGGAAGCCGCCCACGCCGCCCTGCTGGCCCATGCTGAAGACCAGCTCAAGGCAGTCCGGCGTCGCTTGCAAGTTGCTCAAGGGTACCATGGCAACGTCAAGGGGATGAAGAAGCCGGAGGTTGCTAATGCAACATGAAGACCAGAAGCACTCACACTACAAGAAGGATGTTCGCCACCTGGCCCGCAAGCACGTCAACAACATGGCCGTCATGCAGTCCAGCGCCGCCTCGTGCCTGGATGATGCGATTGCCCAAGACCTCAAGGGTAACGACGAAAACGCCCGGTCGTGGGCTCAGGCTTCGCTGCGGTACTCTGTTGGCGTCTTCCACCCCGATTACAAAGCAACTCTGGAGAATTAAGATGAACCCGAACCAAAACGCCGAACTCGAAGGAGTGATGCGCCGCATCCAGAAACTGCTGGCCATCGCCAACGATGACCGCGCCAACCCCGAGGAGGCTGCGACTGCTGCCGGCATGGCTGAACGCATCATGCGCAAGTACCAGCTCGAGCACCAAGACCTCATTCTGGCGTCGCTAAAAGCAGGTGACGACATGAGCACCGTAGACTGCGTGGCATCTGCCAAGACCAACGGCACCCGGGTCCAGACTGTCCCCACGTGGGCGAGCACGCTGGCGGTTCAGGTAGCGAACCTGAACGATGTCGGGGCCAAGGTCGTGACCACCGCCAGCGGTGACGTTGGGATTCGATTCTATGGATTCAAGTCGGATGTCATTGTGGCAAAATGGATGTTCGACTACCTGGTGGCAGCTACCCTCCGCCTGTGCAACGAGTTCAAGGATACCGATACCTACCTGATCTACGGCCGCTCCGCGATGAATAGTTACCGCATGGGGGTTTCGATTGGTATCAACCATAACCTCGCCGAGCAGACTGCACTGAAGAAGCGCGAGGCTGAAGTCACCCAAGCATCAGCGCCTGCCGGCACCTCCCTGATGGTGGTGAAGGCCCAAGCCATTGCCGAGCGGTATGGCGAGTTCAAGACCAAGCCCACCAAGTCCTCAGTGATGCGTGGCGGAGCATATTCCAAAGGGGTTCAGGATGGGAAGAACGTTCGCATCAACTCCGGTGCCATGCCTGCCGCGTCTTCGGTTAAAATGATTAAATGAAATCAAGAGGTGAAGCGGAATGACCGATGACCAAATCAAACAGCGTGCCGAGGATGCTGCCCGGCACGCGTGGGAGTATGCTTTCTACAACAAAGTCCAGTTAGCGCAGGATATTGCTGAGCACATTGACGAGCCTGCAATCCTCCTCGAGGAGATTATCAAGGTGGTTTACACCCTGCCCCCAGATGAAGCCCTGCAGGCAGTCCGCAAGGCGCTCGACAGTCAGGCTCGCAATTATGCCAACAGACAGTCCGAATTGGCGTATAATGCCGTTATGCACTCCCCTCACTAAAGGAATCAAAATGCACTACGATTTGCTGGTTATTGGACTTCTTCTGCTGGTGGCAGTCCCCGCCATTCTGAGGGATACCAAATGAGCACGAAGCAACCTGACCCCTCCATCGCGCTAGTGGAGATGTACGAGCTCAACCGGAGCAACGAGGAGCTGCTGGGCTACATGGACCCCACTCCCAAGCAACGAGCTACCATTCGGGAGAACTGTGTCCGCATTGCCCACCTGGCCCTAAAGATTCACGACTACTACAAACAGAATAGTTAGTCATCCCCTTGCCACCCCACCATGGTATTGCCTATACTCGGTGGGTATAATTTTGTCTACAAAACGGAGGAGTAGTAAATGGCAGATGATGTTGATGTCACCGGTGATCGTATAGCAGCTGAGCAGGAGGCAAGAGACCGGCTACGTGGTCCAGACCCCTACAAACCTCCTCCCGGTACTGCAGGCGAATGTGACCTTTGCGGTGAATCCTCCCCTCGGCTAATCAACGGTGTCTGCGCACCCTGCCGTGACAAGCACAAACTTCCCTGATTGGAGCCCACAAATGTCGAACCAAGTTACGAGACAATGGCACGAGGTTTGTGCGCTGCTGATGACCAAGATGGGGGCAACCCATGTGGTCATTACCGAAGACGATTTCAACAAGACCAACGGGTACATCAGTGCAGAAGTCTGCGAAGAAGGTCTCCGCGTTGCGTTGATTGATCCAGAAGAAGCACACCGGAAGATGCTTCTTCAATGTATGGAACCGAGTGTACCGAATTGACTGGTCTCGAGGTACCGCTGGTGTGTCTGGCGCTGGCGGTGTACGAGGAGGCCCGTGGCGAGCCTTTAGTGGGGCAGGAGGCGGTTGCCATGGTGGTGCTTAATCGGGCTCGACAAGCACACCGGCCAGTCTGCCAAGTCGTTTTCGCACCGGGGCAGTTCAGCTGGACTAAGGGGTTCCACTCTAAGGTCAATACCCACTCCAATCTTGGAAGCGATCCGAAATGGTTGCCAAACGGGTTCAAACCATGTCAGACTTCACTAAAGGTGCAACATCATTCCATTCTGTCCACGTTAGTCCCAAGTGGGCAGCGCACCTCCACCACACTGGTACATGGGGGCACCAGCATTTCTACCGGAAACTAAAAAGGATCTGATTAACTCCAAAAGTGGTTGAACTTTGGTCTGAAATGACCAATAATCTAATCATCGCCAACCACATGAGGAGTTTGAAATGAAGACTGTTAAAACGAACCTGGTATTTGATTCACCATATGGACAGCTGGTTGCAACCAATGTCGAGGTGCGGATAAATGGGAAGCAGGCGTTCCTCGAGGAGGCCGCGGCACTGAAGCACCGCACCAAAGTGGTGGTGCTGGCACTTCAACCTGGCCTCGAGGTGACCGAGCTGATGACAGCAGTTGAACAGACCCGCCACTTCAAGGAGGAGAATTAACATGCTGAAGATTGCCGAAGACTTTACGCCCATCCACGTCAACCCGGTTCCGGTGGTGCCGCGGGTTCCTTCTCGTCGGGAGGCGCAAGCTGCGTTCAGCCGGCTGGTTGCTAAGCTGCGTGAAGCAGATATCGAGGTTCCGGAAGGTGATTTGGAAGTGTTGACCAACTACATGGTTACTCGGGGGTAATATGATAGTAATCACTTTGACACTGGGTTTCTTTCTGACCCTGCTAATTCTGTGGATTATCGCGGAGCTTCTACGGCTAGGTTGGTGGATTTTCACACGAGGGTTGATAATCATTTATCAAGGGTCAAAGTGGTTGCTTGGTAAACGGTAGGATCACACAGCACCTTGGAAGTTCGACCGGAGATACGATATCCTTGAGGTATCGTATCTCTTGGCTTTTAATCATGCCGTTACCGTATCCTGCTCCATCGCCCCGAACCAGGTGCCCCACCATTGCCGGCAAAGAGCTGGCAGCATTCGTTCTGCAACGTCGTACCGAAGGCAAGAGCTTCCCTGCCATCGCTAAAGAGCTGGACCGAACTCAAGGCTACATCTACAAGGTCTACAAGAAAGCATTGCGGGAAATCATCAAGGAGCCTGCCGAGCAGGTTATCAAGATGGAGAACCGCAAGCTGGATTACCTGGAGCAGCTTGCATTCGAAATGATTCAAAAGGAATTCCCGTTGGTTAGTGGCGGTAATGTAGTTCGGGATATCCTCATGGATGCTAATGGGAAGCCAGTGCTGGATGAAGACAATAATCCTGTGCAGGTGAAACTGACTGACATTGGTCCCCGACTTGCCGCCCTGAACGCCCTGCTCAAGATCCAGGAACGCCGTGCCCGGCTGAACGGGCTGGACAAGCCGGTGAAAACTGCCCTAACTAACCCAGAAGGGGATGGGGAAGCCTCGTGGGCGCGTTTCTACCTGCCCCATAATGGGCGGGAGGACATTACCGATGTCACCCCGGAATAATGGGCAGTTTACCTCGAAGGATATTGCCGGGTTTCGCACCGGTATCCTGACAGCAATCAAGCCTACAGGGGCAAAAGGTTCAGGTGGCTACCTGATTTGGGAATGTATATGTGATTGTGGGACCGTTGTGGAGTTACCGACAAACCTCATTGTTAATGCCAGACAGAGTAAGAAGTCATGTGGATGTATACCATCTGGTCGGAAATCTTTACCAGATGGAGGTTCACATGTTAAGGCGGTTCTAACTAAGCTCAGAGCGCGGTCCAGACAAGAAGGATTCGATTGTACTTTAACCACAGAACAAGTTAGGGCACTGATAAGTCAGAATTGCACCTATTGTGGAATAGAACCACCTTTGAAAATTCTTAACAATATCAAGGGTAGTTTTAAACGTCATGGAATTGACAGAATAGACAGTAACAAAGGCTACACCTTGGAGAACTCAACTACCTGTTGCTTCCAATGCAATGTTGCTAAGTTAGATCATTCTTTGGAAGAGTTCAAGAGTTGGGTTTCTAGGGTTTATAAGCACTTGGTGGGTCAATCCAATGTCTAGACAACCGATAAAACAGCTTGAGAAAATCCAGAAAAAAGTTCAAATAATCCGCCCGCAACCTGGTCCTCAAGAACAGTTTTTGCAAAACTCAGCAGACATTGCAATTTATGGTGGAGCAGCCGGAGGTGGCAAGTCTTGGGCACTGCTGCTTGAGCCACTGCGGCACGTTGCCAACCCCGAGTTTGCATCCGTCTTCTTCCGGCGCAATACTACGCAGGTGAGGAACGTTGGTGGTCTATGGGACGAGAGCATGAAGCTCTATCCCATGACAGGTGCCAAGCCGGTCTCTCATATGCTGGAGTGGAGATGGGCTAAAGGTGGCAAGATTAAGTTCGCCCACCTAGAGCATGAAGATACAGTTCTGGATTGGCAAGGGTCGCAGATTCCCCTGCTTTGCTTTGACGAGCTGACTCACTTCAGCGAGAGCCAGTTCTTCTATATGCTCTCGCGGAACCGGTCAATGTGTGGTATCAAACCATACGTCCGGGCAACTTGCAACCCGGATGCGGACAGTTGGGTTGCCAAGCTAATTGAATGGTGGATCGATCAAGAAACCGGCTTGCCTATTGCTGAGCACAGTGGTAAGATTCGCTGGTTCGTTCGGTTGAATGACGAGCTCTTCTGGGCCGACTCCAAACAGGAGCTGATTGAGCGGTACGGCAATCCGGAACTTCCCGAAGACCATGAGGACCAGGTTCGCCCGAAGAGTTTGACCTTCATCTCAGCTAAGCTGTCCGACAACAAAGCGTTGTTGAAGGCTGACCCTGGATACAAGGCAAACTTGATGGCACTGTCCCGGGTGGAGCGTGAACGCCTGCTCGGCGGAAACTGGAAGGTGCGTCCGAGTGCCGGTATGTACTTCCGCCGCACCGACGTTGCCATTATCGATTCCATTCCAGATGATGTTGTCAAGTGGGTACGTCGCTGGGACTTTGCTGCCACAGAAGTGAGTGACGGCAATCCGAATCCAGACTGGACCGCTGGTGTGCTGATGGGCAGACGTAAAAATGGCAGGTATGTAATTGCCCACGTAAGTCACGAACGAATTAGATCCCAGAAGGTCAGGGAGTTAGTGCGGCGAACTGCTGATAGCGATAATCAGTTGTTATTCACTATCCACCGCAAACCGGTGCGAGTCAAGATTGGGGTTTCGCAAGATCCCGGACAGGCGGGTAAAGAGCAGGCCGAGAGCTACGTTAGCGAGCTGGCAGGACACTCTGTGGAAATAATCCGAGAGTCTGGTGACAAGGTTACGAGGGCTGATCCTTTTGCTGCTCAATGGCAAGCTGGCAACGTAGATATTGTAAAAGGATCATGGAACGAGGCATTTTTCTCCGAATTGGAGGCATTTCCTACAAAAGGGGTTCATGATGACCAGGTGGACGCCGGTGCCGGTGCCTTTATAATGTTGACAGGAAATTCGCTTAGCACATGGGCTAAGCTCGGAAAATAACCCTCGAGGAGAAGTCGAATGTTGCCTGTTGAACTAGTTGGTGTATTTGACAATGCAGGCAATCTGGTTTCGCTTGCTCCAAAGACCGGCAAGCCGGGACCGAAGATTTTCAAGCCTGCCTTGCTCACTACCTCCCCCTCCGGTGGTGTGGCGATTAATGGTCTGGCGTTCCCCAATCCGTTCACCCCCCAAGAAATCGACATCCACAACGCACGTATTGCAGAACCTTTGCTGACACTTTCCCTGCCGTCGCCGTACTACCCTGGGCAGCCGAAAGACCACGCCTATGGGACGCCCGTATATCACCCATCTGGGTGGAACGGGTACAAGTTCTGGATGGTCGGCGCACCGTTCCCCGGATCGAATGCTGCCTATGAAAACCCCTGCATCTATGTCAGCAATGACGGCGAGAATTTCTCCGTTCCGGCTGGGCTGACCAATCCGATTTTCGGGCCACCTGCTGTGGGCAACTACAGCGACCCGCAAATCTGCTTCTCCCCGGACTACTCCAAACTGTATGTTATTTGGGTGTGGGAGAACGGCGGCGGCACTATCCCCGGCGGGTATTCCTACGCCTTAATGATCTCTGAATCGACAGACGGGGTGACGTGGGCAACTCCACAAGTCATTAATGGTCAGGCGAACGCGGCCAATCGCTCCGATTCCCCGTCGCTGTTCTGGAATGGCAACGGGTGGACAGTCTTGTATGTTCAGGCTGGACAGGCTGGAACGCCGCTCGGAAAAATTACGACCAGCTCGACAACGCCTTATACAGGGTGGGGCGCAGTCACAACCCCGACGATGACGCACCCTCTGAGCCGCAACTGGTGGCATTGCTACTTCTCGCGCGCCGCTGATGGCCAAGTGATTGGCATGGTGCAGGACAATAACAATGACGGTGGCCAGCTTTACACCTGCTCATCCGCCGATGGCGGCAATACGTTCACAGTTCGGCCTTTTACGGCGATTCCAGCCGCCGCCGGCGGGAACTGGTATCGCCCCAGCCTGTGTATCTGCTCGGATGGGGTGAAGCAAGAAATAATCGGGTACTTTTCGCGGATCGGTGGACTCGGAATCACAAACTTCCAGGTGCAGAAGGCAAAGCTGGCGTTCGATGCGCACCTGCACTTCGCAGCCAAAGCCAGTGTGTTGGACATGGTGAATCGGCAGGTTTCCCCCGGACGTGGAATCACTGTGTGGGATTCATTCACTCGTGCTAACGCTGCTGTCCTTGGAAACGCCGACAGTGGGCAAGCGTGGACGACGCAAACTGGCACGTTCGGTATCTTATCGAACACGGCAAACAACCAGACCACGAACAACAACATCGCCACGATTGATCCCGGTTTTTCAAATTGCAGCGTCGAGGTTGCATTGGTAACTATCGGCTCGGCGTTTAACCTCATCTGTAACTTCCAAGATAGCGGAAACTTCTGGCAGTTTGGCTGGAATGGCGCACAGATGCAGCTACAGAAAATTGTAGCTGGTGGGGCGGCATACACATTCACGTTCACTGGTTTTACGCCATCCGTGGGCGACATTCTCGGACTGGTGCGCAAAGGCCAATTCCTCGCTGTTTACTACAACGGCAGGCTAATTGACATGATCCAGGACGCCGCGTTTGCCAACTCGACATTAGTTGGATTGCAGGCATCAGGGGCCACTGCTACTCAGTTCGATAATTTCATAGCTGGTCAGGCCTAATCAGGAGCGCAGAGCTGTGCCCACTAAAACCCCCATCGAACCCGGCATGATCGCCCGCGCTGTGGCTGGTTAAACTAAACAAGGGCCAAAATGTCGACACGTAAGCCAAGATCCAAAAGTGTAGCCGGAGCAGCCAAGACAGCACTAAGCCGCGACAATAAGGCTCGTGCCAAAGGTACCGGGAATTCCACCATTGACAGCTTCGTTAACTTTGCTCACAATTTGGGCATCGGCGCGGACAACGCCATGAGCTCATCCTCGTACGGGTTCAATCCCGTCACCCGCAACCGCACACTGCTCGAATGGGTACATCGCGGCTCGTGGCTCGGCGGTGTCGCCGTGGATGTGGTGGCGGACGACATGACACGGGCAGGGGTCGAAATCAAAGGGGAGATTGACCCCGGTGACCTGGCCCAAATTGAAGAAGCTGCGGTGTCAATGGGTATCTGGAATGAGATCAACGACACCATCAAGTGGAGCCGCTTGTACGGTGGGGCGATCGCAGTCTTGCTTATTGATGGGCAAGACCCCGAGACCCCTCTGCGCCTGAGCACCATCCGCAAAGGTCAATTCCGCGGCTTGCTGACTCTTGACCGCTGGATGGTTGAACCATCCCTGAATGACTTGGTTACCGAGTATGGCAAGGATTTGGGCATGCCTAAGTTCTATTGGGTGACTGCTCAAGCCCCTGCCCTCTCCGGGGTAAAGATTCATTATAGCCGGTGCTTGCGGGTCGAAGGTATCCGCCTGCCTTATTGGCAGCGCCTGATGGAAAACCTGTGGGGATTGTCGGTCCTCGAGCGGCTCTATGACCGGATGATTGCGTTTGACAGCGCCTCCACCGGTGCTGCTCAGCTGGTCTACAAGTCGTATTTGCGCACCTACAAAATCAAGGATATGCGGGAAGTGGTTGCTGCCGGTGGCGATGCCCTGAATGGCCTTACTTCCTACGTCGACATGATGCGCCGGTTCCAAGGCATCGAGGGCATGACCCTGATTGACGCCGAGGATGATCTCAGCTCGGAATCTCATGGTGCATTCTCTGGCCTCTCCGATGCTCTGCAGCAGTTTGGCCAGCAGATTTCAGGTGCCTTGCAAATTCCGTTGGTTCGTCTGTTTGGCCAATCCCCTGCCGGGTTTAGCACTGGAGACACCGACCTGCGCAACTACTACGACACCATCAGGCAGCAGCAGGAGAAGCAACTCCGGGTGCCTATCACCAAGATTTACCGCGCGCTCGCCGCATCTGAGGGGATTGAGTGGGCCGAGGGTACCCGGATGGAATTCCGCTCCCTGTGGCAACTGACGGACGACCAGAAGGCGGATATCGCTTCCAAGGTTTCGACCACAGTGTCCCAAGTTGAGGAATCTGGTTTGATTGACAAGGCAACCGCACTCCAGGAACTCCGTCAAAGTAGCCAGGTGACCGGCATCTTCAGTAATATTACGGATGAAATGATTGAAGATGCAAAAGCGGAAGGTCCCCCGCTGCCGGAAGAAGGTAGCCCGGACGACCTCGCTGGTCAACCTAATCCTGAAGAGAAAGATAAGCAATGAGCGAGCTCCACGTCTGCCCACGCCGCGCCGAAGTCTTCAGCCCCGACGACCATTCTCAAGATACCTGGCGGGACGATCACACTTGCAGCTTTTGCGGCAGCATGAATCCGGACCTCCTCCTCAAGTTGATGGAGGAGGATAACGTTGAGCTCGGCCCGACTGACAAGAACTACAAGGTTTATGTTGACCGCGCAAACGGCTGGCGTGGCAAGTTTTATTTTCAACACTTTGATGACAAGCAGCAACAAAAGTTCGTCGACCTGCTGAACTCCAAAAAGGTGAGGATTGGCTTCCCCGGCCACTTCTATCAGCTTCCCTTCTTCTGTCGTCCTGCTAAATGACCACAAAGGCTGAGCAGCGTGCCCAACAGCGGCAAGCCCGGGAAAGGTTTGCCAACGCTCAACAACTGGAGATGGAATACCTCCGGGCGCTGCGCCAGCTTACCCGCCAAATCGACCACATTGTCAAGGGCATGGCTCACGGTGGGGTGGTTCGGGATACCCACGAGCTTCAAATGCTGCTCCGCAAGTACGGCGAGCTGATAAAACCATGGGCGCGCAGCGTTGCCGAGAAAATGCTGCTTCGTGTAGCCCGCAAGGACGAATTATCATGGGCGCGGCTGGGCAATGACATAGGCCGGAATTTAAGAAAAGAACTCAACGAAGCCCCAACCGGGGAATTCCTGCGGACTTTCCTTGAAGAGCAGGTCCATCTGATAACCAGTCTCCCTGTGGAAGCAGCCGAACGTGTCCATAAGTTGACCACAGAGGGCATGGTCGAGGGTCGTAGGGCCATTGATATATCGAAGGATATCCTCGAGACCGGGCGAGTCACTGAAAGCCGTGCCAAGCTGATTGCTCGTACCGAGATTGCCCGTACTGCTTCTGGGCTCACCATGGCCCGTGCCAAGTTTGTGGGATCGACACACTATATATGGCGATCCTCCGGGGATTCCTCCGTGCGCAAGAGCCACAAGGAAATGAATGGAACGGTGATACCTTGGGATCATCCCCCTACCCTCTCAGATGGCAGTGTAACTCATGCCGGAATGATATACAATTGTAGATGCTATCCCGAGCCTATTTTATTCAAGGACTAACCATAATGGCCAAAAATATTCACATCCACCTGCCCGCCCTGCTGAAGAAGCCTGTCTCCAAGGTGCGGGATGCCCAGCCGTCCGACCAGATAATGCTTCGAGACCAATCCTCAGCAATGGCCAAGGCCAAAGAATGGAATCCGAACGATAGTCCGTTCTCCTACTCAAAGACTGGCTCAGGTGACGACCTGTTTGAATATTGGAAAGGTAAGAGTGGGCGCATCGTTCTGCGCAGCGAGATTGACGGTGAAGGCCGTAAGCGTTATACCGTTTTGAAGTATAAAGAATCAGCCAAAGACGCTGGCAACAAATTCGTTACCAAAGTCGACATTCGCCTGCCCAAAGATGATCGGCTTGATCGGCGCTCGGGTGGCATTCTACCCCGCGGCACGGTTGTTTACAAAGAAGGAGCAGGCTACCGTCCTTGGTTCATCAAGAATGATCTCCGGCTTCAGCTTGACCCCAAAGACTTGGTGTCCGGAGATATCCAGGATGCCAGCGCCCCTGAGTGGGCCGAGTTCCGCCGGGAGACTTGGGAGAAGCTGGAAGTCGGTAAGACCTACAAAATCGCCGGGCGCTCCGGCACGGTGATGAAGAAGTCCGAGAACCCGGGGTCTGGTAATCGCACCGGTGGTGGGAATCCGATGGCCTTGATTAAGTGGAAGGATGCAAAGGCCAAGGACAACGCTGTTGAAAAAAGGAAGTTTGGCAGTTACCAAGATTGGCGGAATGCTGTTTACAAACGGTATAAGAGAGTTTCATTTTTCTTCAATAATGGTACCGGTCTGCAAGAGGCTTACCCGAAAGATTCAGGTACCGGTGGAACCATCCATTTTGATCCGAAATCGAACATGGGAGAAATCCACTCCGGGGCCAACGCCAAAGATGCTGACTTCACCACCTACGACCCCCGCGAAGCCAAGCGTCTCGATGATGAAATCAAAGAGGTCGAAGCTAAGATCAAGATAACCAAAGGCCCGTTCGCTAAGAAGGATCTGGAGCAGGTTCTGGAAAAGCTGAAACGGGAGCGTGCCAAGTATCGGTCGTAATCTAATTTAACAAAGGAGCAAAACCATGTGGCTCGACCAAATCACCAACCAATCGACAAAAGCAATCCTTGAAGGTAAACTGTTCTGCGGGGGATACGTCTTCTCCGCTCTGGCTGCTGCCGGCACCGCACTCATTCACCTGACCGGCGGCACGAAGAATTCCCTTGTGGACGTCATGATTAATGCCAGTGGCAAGTGCACCGTGACCCCTTACAAGGGCACGACATATTCTGCTGCCGGCACGGCTCTTGCATTGAACAACCGCAATATCGGTAGCGCCAATGTGACCGACGCTCTGCTCAAGCACACGCCGACGGTTAATGTGCTCGGCACAGCATGTGCTCCGATCCTGGTTCCGGGCAGTACTGGCGGCACTGGCATCCGGGTTGGTTCAGGGTTCAACGATGAGTACGGCTTTCTGTTGCCCGCTGGCGCTGATCTTCTGTTGGAGATCACCAACACTTCAGGTGCGGCGATCGATGTCAACCCTCTCATTGTCCTGAGTGAGCTTCCGTAAACCTTGGCACCGGGCAAACCTTAGAATTGTGATCCTTTTCTAAGGGTGCCGGTGACCTGATTCACCCGGGTTCCTTACAATGAAATCTGCCTGGAAATGAAAAACTCATTTTTCAAACTTACCGAGGACTAACCATGAAATTTCTTACCCGTATCTTTATCGCTGCCGCTGCCATGCTGGGCATGTCGGTTGCGCTCGCCGATGCAACTTATCCCTATTCTAATCCGACCTACATTCCGACGGCCATCTCGGCTCCGGCTGCTTACTCCGCACCTGGCGATTACATCGTCACCGCCAATGGCCTGACCTCGATCTCCCTGCGTGTGACCGGCACCTGCACTTCGTTGGCTGCAACCCTGCAAGGTACCAACGACGGCACCAACTGGACTGCGATCAACGCCTACCCGGTTGGCGGCGGCGCAAACGTGGCATCGTTCTCGACGACTGGCTTCTGGCGTGCTAACGCTGCCGGCTTCTCCAAAGTTCGATTCCACATGACTGCTCTGACTGCCGCATGTACGGTGGCGATGGCAGGAACGCAAGGCCAACCCCACATGGTTGCGGACGTGTGTCAGGACTCGACCATTGCAAAATCTAGTGTTGCTGTGAACGTCGGCGCGTCCACCACCGCTGCTCTGGTTGCGGCTGTGACTGACAAGTCTGTTTACCTATGCAGCTTCGCAGCCTCGGCGGTGGGTACGAACCCGACAATGACCCTCAAGTCCGGCACGCAAACAACCAACCCTTGTGACACTGGTGCGGCAAGCCTGACCGGGGCGATGATCCCTGCCGCAGCGGATGGCATGGTCAACCTTGGTGTGGGCTCGACGATCGCGACGACACCTGCTGCCAACCAACTGTGCCTGACCACCGGTGCGACGACCTCGATCCAAGGCGTTGCCACCTACGTCCAACAGTAAGTGTAAACTCGATATCATGGCAAAAGGTTCGTTCTACACAACCGAGAAACTGGGGCCGAAGCAAAGCCTGACCCCTGAAGGTTTCCTGCTGTGTGAAGAAGTTCCCATTGCTAGGACCGGGATGATGATCTACGGCCCGGATGAAGTTCCGGTGTCCACAGGCCCGGAAGGCTACATCAAAATCTTTCGTGAAGAAGATGAAGTCTTCCGTCCTGAGACCATCGCCAGCGCCCAAGGCAAGCCGGTAACAGACGACCATCCGAGTGACGATGTCACCCCGGAAACCTGGAAAGAGTTGACCCACGGCATCGCCATGAATATCCGGCGCGGCACTGGGGCGATGGATGACCTGCTACTGGCAGACTTCCTTGTTACTACCCCGGAAGGCATTGAAGCAATTCAGTCCGGCAAGCGTGAAGTCAGCTGCGGTTATGAGGCGGACTACGAAGAAACTGCTCCCGGTGTTGGCAAACAAACCAACATCATTATCAATCACATTGCGCTGGTCGAAAATGGTCGCTGCGGGCCGCGCTGTGCAATTAGCGACCACCAACCCACCGTAAAGGAGAAGCAAATGGCTGTGAAAAAGTCCAAAAGCAAGATTCTTGACACGCTGATGAAGGCGTTCAAGGCCAAAGATGCCGAGGAAGTCGAGAAACTGGCTTCCGAAGTTGTTGACGAAGGTGAAGCGATTACCGGCGGTGAAGAAGGTGGCGACACCCATATCCACATTCATGCCGGTGGCGGTGAACCCGCAACTCCCGACGTTGAAACCCAAGACGACGAGCCTGACCTGGCTGCGCACATTGAACAGAATGCTGCTGAGCACGCTGAGATGATGTCCCGCATCGAAGCTCTGGAGCAAGCTCTGTCCGGCATGGGCGGTGGTACCGACGACGAAGACGATCCCGAACTGCAAGAGCAGATGGCAGACGAAGTGCCGGAAGATTTGAAAGAAGAAGCAGCCAAAGCCAAAGACTCGGCATACCTCGCTGACTCCTACAAAGACACCGTTGCACTGGCTGAAATCCTGGTTCCTGGCATCAAGATCCCGACGTTTGACCGCGCGGCCAAGCCGGGCGACTCCTTCCGCAAAATCTGTGGCCTGCGCCGTCAAGCTCTTGACCTGGCATGGCACCAGCCGGCTACCCGTGGCATCATTGAAGACTTGCTTGGTGGCAAGGACCTGGATACCAAGCGCATGACTTGTGACGGTGCTCGTACCCTCTTCCGTTCTGCTGCTGCCATGGTTCGCAGTGCCAACAACGGCAAGGCCCACACGTCACACGACTTCAAGGCTGGCGTGAAGCAGGCTGGTGTGAAGTCGCTGGCTGACATCAACCGCATGAACGCTGAACGCTACGGCAAGTAATTAACCATCCAGAACCCAAGGAGATACACATGAGCAAAACCCGCATGAAAACCCGCGACGCGGCCTTCCAGTTCCGGATGGGCGCAGGCTTCCCCGGTGACGTCAACCGTACCCATCCAGCTTCGATCGAACCCGCACTGATCGATGCTTCGGCACCACCCACCGCTTACGGTCAGGCAGTTCTGGTTGACGCCACCACGCAAGGCGTTCGTCCCTTCACCACTGGCGACCAAAGCAATACGGTTGCCGCTGGTTATGGCCTCACCGTTCGCCCCTATCCGACCCAGCAATCGTCCGGAAGCAACTTCGGTGCAGCTTCCTTCGGCGCTGCCACCCCGCCCGCCTCTGGTGTCATCGATGTTCTGCGTGCAGGCTACATCATGTCGACCGTGCCTTCTGGCCAAACCCCCGTCAAGGGCGGTGCGGTTTACGTTTGGGCAACGGCTTCCAGCGGTGCTCACGTTCAGGGTGGAATTGAGGCAGTCTATTCGGCAGGCAATACCACCCAACTGTTGAATGCCACTTTCAACGGCTCGCCGGATGCGAATGGCAACGTCGAAATCGCGTTTAACATCTAATCGGACGTCTTTAATAACTGAAGGGACACAAACATGAGCAAACTGATCCTCCCCCGCAAGAAAACCCGCGACGTTATGACGTTCGATAGTGGTTACCGTTCCATCGATGCCTCGGGCAACATGCTCGGCAAGCCGCTAGGTATGTCGGTGCAAACCAATGACGGTCGCACCGTTGACTCCACCGGCGCATTCCTGGTCGGCGAGCTGGAACGCCTTGACTTGACCATGCACGAGCCGCTGGCTGCTGTCACGTGGGGCCGCGACATCGACCTGCGTGAAGACGTGACCATCGCTGATGAAGTGTCCAGCTTCACGCTGTCCACCTTTGCTGCACAAGGTGGCCTCGGCACCGGCGCTGGTATCGGCAACGGCAAGGCATGGATCGGCAAAGAGTCGAACCAGATCACTGGCATCTCGGCTGACATCGCCAAAGTGCCGCATCAACTGCGTCCGTGGGCCATGGAACTGAAGTACACGATCCTGGAACTGGAAAGCGCCGCCAAACTGGGTCGCCCGATCGATGCCCAGAAGTTCGAAGGCCTGCAGCTGAAGCACCAGATGGACATCGACGAGCAGGTTTACATCGGCGACACCACCACTGGCGACACCGGCCTGCTGAACAACTCGCTGGTCACCAACGTCAGCAATCTGCCGAACGGTGTTTCGGGCTCCTCCAACTGGTCCAAGAAGACCCCGGATGAAATCCTGGCCGACGTCAACGCTGCCCTGACCTCCACCTGGTCGGGTGCTGCATGGGCTGTGATGTCCAACCGCCTGCTGCTGCCCCCGGCACAGTTCGGCTACATCAGCACCCAAAAGGTCAGCAACGCTGGCAACATCTCCATCCTGAAGTACATCCTGGAAAACAACATCCTGAATGCTTCAGGTCAGGGCAAGCTGGAAATCGTCCCGGTCAAATGGTTGATCGGCGCAGGCCAAGGCGGCACGCTCGGTACGGCCGGCACGGTCGATCGCATGGTGGTCTACATGAAGGACAAGCAGCGCGTTCGTTACCCGATGACCATGCTGCAGCGCACCCCGATCCAGTACGACAGCATCTTCCACAAGACGACGTACTTCTGCCGTCTGGGCGCTGTTGAAGTGGTGTACCCGGAGACCATGGGTTACTTCGACGGCCTGTGATTAGTCAAGGAGAGGGAAACACAATGGCTAAAGGAAAAACTACTGAAAACCAAGGGGTGCCTGCCCCTTGGGCCAAGCCCGAAGAAAAAGCCGCGGAGCCCGCGGTTAACGAAGGGCAAACGGCAGTTAGCGCCGAGGGGCAACCCTCGGAAGCTGACGAGAAAACCCCCGACGTCGCAACGGCGTTGGACACCCCTGTGGTCACCGCACCGGAAGCTCCCACTCCGGAAGCGCCGACCATTGAAGGTGAAGTTGTTGAGTATGTTACGGTGACCGTTCCCAAGGCATTCAAGCTGCGGGTCGACCACTTCCGTGAATTCTCGTTCCGTGCCGGCGTTCAGCAGATGGAGAAATCCCTCGCTGAGCATTGGTACAGCAAAGCAAACGGCGTCGAAATCTACGACGCTAGCAAGAAGTAATGTGCCCAGCAACCCCGGTAGAGAGTATTTGGCTCGCAGTTTTTGCCGGGGTTGTAATTGGGATCATCATCGGGGCAATTATTGCATCGATTGAAATGTAGTTTATCCATCAGGAGTGAAAAATGGCGGTTACTGTCCAACAACTCCGAGCAGATTTTCCCGAGTTTGCTAGCACCACCACCTTCCCAAACAGCACTTTGACCTTCTGGTTGAACCTTGCCTATTCGCTTTTGAATGCTCAGCGATGGGGGAATCAGCTAGACGTGGGTGCTGAACTTTTTGCCGCCCACAACATCGTCATTGAAGCCCGGGCGCAGGCTGCGTCGGCTTCCGGGGGCATCCCCGGCGAGCAAGTCGGCCCCATGAATTCCAAATCTGTGGACAAAGTGTCCATCGGATACGACACCAGCTCGGGCATTCAGCCGGATGCCGGTCACTGGAATATGACGGTCTACGGCACCCGCTTTATTCGTCTGGTTCGGATGTTTGGTGCTGGCCCCTTGCAAATCGGAGTCGGGGTTGCTCCTGCATATAGTGGGGGTGCTTGGCCCGGCCCCAACACCACCCCCGGCATGACGAACTTCGGCTAAATGAAGAACGCTGCCAAACTCCTCAAAGATAAGCTTCCCCAACTCCGGGAGGCTTTTGGTACTCTTGCCAAGAACGAGGTTTTGGTGGGCGTGCCGCGGGATGACGCGGCCCGGAAAGACGAAGATCCTTCCAAGCCTCAAATGAATAATGCCACCCTTGCTTACATTCATGATAACGGATCGCCGGCTGCGAATATTCCAGCTCGACCTTTTATGCGCCCGGGAATTGAAGCTGCTCAAAAGCAGATTTCGGAATTCATGGGTAACGGGGCAAGCCAGGTTCTACAAGGTAATGCTGGAGCCGTTGATCGTGCTTTGGCAAAAGCCGGGTTGACTGCGCAAGCATCCATTCGTAACACAATCAATGAAGGCATCGCTCCTGAGTTGAAAGAATCTACTCTTCGTGGTAGGATTAGACAAGGGGTTGCGGTTAAAGGGGCCAAGGCGGAGCTCGCTGCCCGGGACGCTGGTGAAGCTGCCGGCTCCCATGCGAAGCCGCTGATTGCCACAGGTCAGTTGCGTAACTCAATCAACTACGTTATTCGAGGTAAGAAGTGATGGCAAAACATATTCACGTGCACCTCAATCGGCCTAAATTTCAGGACGGGAAGGTTCTTTGGAAATCTGCTCCTACCAAGAATGGTTATTATGCCACTTTGACTGAAATCGATTCGAAAAGCATGAGGTTGACTATTTACAACAAAGACGGCAGGGATGTTTATAAAATCGGCATTGCTAATCACTTTGTCGATTTGGAAAAGGAGCAAGCAATGAAAACTTTACGGAAGTTTGAGCGTAATGGCTAACGTTGGCTCATCTGGTACATAAACCATGCCGCTCCTCAACGTCTCCTCCGTTCTCACCGACCCAGATTTTGCCGATTCCTTCACCGTGAATCGGCGGATGGAAACCGTGGGTACAAATGGTCGCACCACCATTGGATCACAACTTATCCCTAACATCCTCGGGGTGGTGACTGCTATTAGCCCGAGCGACCTTGAGCGCCAGGATGGGTATGAATCAATGACCCGGAGCATCTCCGTGGTGACCCAATTCCGGCTCCGTGGCCCTGCCCAAGACGAGCAGCCTGACGTGATTATCTGGCGCGGTAGTCATTTTGTGGTCAAGCACGTTGATCCCTACCCACAATTCGGGGTAGGCTTCTTCCAGGTAGAATGTGTCAGCATGGATCATATTGATCCCAACCTTGATGCCGGGGCACCTGGTAAAATGGCATTTAACATTGCATCGAATTCAGTTTTCTTAGGGGTAATCTAAATGTTGCTCAACGTCCTTGACTCAGCCGGCGTAGCCCAGAAAGTCATCGTTGCTTCACAAGAAGCAATCGTTGACCATTCCGGGTCCATTGCCTCCACAGGGGTTGCCCAAACAGCAATCGCTGCCAATGCCCTGCGTTCCGGATTCTTCATCCAGAATAAAGGTGCGAACCCCATGTACGTCAATGAGCTCGGAGCAGCTACCAACGGCGCAGGCTCGTTCACCATTGCTCCCGGGGCATCCTTTCCGCCTGCTGGGTATCCCATTTCAACTGGCGCTCTGAGCATTCTCGGGACCGCCGCAGACATTTTCACAGCTCGGGAGTGGTAAGATGGCAAAACATATTCACGTGCACATTGGCAAAACGAAGGATGCCAATCCTGATGGCTCCTATGATCCCAAAGAGGACAAGGAAGTCATCTATGTCATCAGTAAAGCGGTTGCAGCCATTGAGCAGGCAAAACGTGAGCTGAACGAGATTGGCGGCTCCTTCCGTGGACCCGGATACCGCGACAAGTTGAAAAAAGCAATTCTACCCAAGCTCAGTTAAACAATGCCCAACACCAGCGCCACTGGCGGCTATCTCGCCCCATCAACAACCACCACCCCTCTGGAGGGGAATACCCTTGTTGACTTTCTGCAGGCGTGGGTTGCTGGAATCACAGGCATTGCCGGTCAATACATCCGCCCTCGCTGGCAACCTGAACCTCCCAATATCCCGAGCGAAAGTGTCGATTGGGTTGCCTTTGGGATCACAAAAAGAACCCCCGACACCTTCGCAGCCGAATTACATTTCGGGGCAGGGGACGGGTATAATGAACTACGCAGGCACGAAGTTTTAGAAATGCTGGTGTCATTCTACGGCCCGAACGCCGATTTAAATGCCAGCCTCTTTCGCGACGGGATACAGATTGACCAAAACCGAGAAGTGCTGGTGGCACAAAACATGGGATTGGTTGAAACTGGTGAGCCGATTGCAGCTCCTGAATTGTTTAAAGAGAAGTGGTTGTACCGGGTTGATTTGCCATTGAGTATCCGCCGACAGATTGTCAGGGATTACACTGTGCAGAACATACTCACTTCCAATGGGACTTTGGACAACGAGCATTACATTACACCGATTGTAAATTGAGGAGCGCCTCACTATGACCCAAGCACTTCCGATTACCCGCCTCGTTAACGTACAGGTCAACCTGGCCCCGGCAGGCGCGCAGATGCAAAACATCTCGACCTTGCTGGTGCTCGGTTCGTCCGACGTGATTGACACTGTCGAACGATTCCGCACCTACCTCAGCATTGCAGACGTTGCTGCCGACTTTGGCACGTCCGCACCGGAATACCTCGCTGCCCTCCTGTGGTTCGAACAGACTCCGCAGCCGGTTAGCATCCAGATCGGGCGCTGGGCAAAGACTGCCACTGCTGGCAAACTCAATGGGGCAACCCTCTCGGCAGCTCAGCAGGCTTTGGCACTGTGGACCGCGGTTACCGCTGGCTCGTTCAAAATCGGGGTGGATGGCGCTGTGGCCGCTGATATTACCGGCCTGAACTTCTCCGCCCAGACCAACTTGAACGGGGTTGCCTCCACCATCCAAACAGCTTTGGATGTTGCCCATGTGGGCATGACCTGTGTCTGGAATGCTACCTACAATCGATTCGAAATCAAGTCTGGTACAACTGGTGCCACCTCGGCGGTCAGCTTCTTGACTGCTGCCGCAACTGGCACCGACATCTCCACGATGCTCGGCATGACCGCTGCTTCCAGCGGCGCATACGTTGCCAACGGTATCGCGGCCGAAACTGCTGTTGCTGCGGTCACGTTGTTCGACCAGAATTACGGCCAAGGCTGGTATGCTACAACCCTGCTCGGCGGTGCCGACTCCGATCATACTGCAATCGCCGCTTACATTGAAGCGGCGACCACCAAGCACCTTTACGGCGTGAGTACGCAGGAAGCAGGGGTCATCTCTGCAGTCAGTACGACGGATATCGCTTATGTGCTGGCACAGCTACTCTACAAGCGGACGGTGGTGCAATACTCCAGTTCCAACCCGTACGCAGTCTGCTCGCTGTTTGGCCGGATCTTGACGACCGACTACAATGGCAACCAGACCGTCATCACCCTGATGTACAAACAGGAACCGGGCATCGTTGCCGAGACCCTCAATGCGTCGCAGATCAATGCGCTGGAAGCGAAGAATTGTAACGTGTTTGTGGCCTACAATAACAACACCGCAATCATTGAAAAAGGTGTTGTGTGCTCCGGCGATTTCCTGGATATCATCACTGGCACCGACTGGTTGGCGCTCGGCATTCAAACCGACATCTACAACCTGCTCTACACCAGCAACACCAAGATCCCTCAGACCAATGCCGGCAACCAAATGATTGCCACCACCATTGAAAACCGCTGTGCACAGGGGGTTGCTAACGGGCTCCTGGCTCCGGGCGTTTGGCAGGCTGGCGGCTTCGGTGCCTTGAGCATGGGCGACTATTTGCCCAAAGGTTTCTATGTGTACGCGCCTCCGATCAGCTCACAAAACCCGGCAGATCGGGCAGCACGCAAATCAGTGCCGTTCCAGATTGCTGCCAAGCTGGCAGGTGCGATCCATACTGTCAACGTAATGATCAACGTGAACCGGTAAACGGTTAAGGGGACCCAATGAGCACGTATTCCTTTCTTGATGTAAACGCATCCTTGGTCGGCCCCGGTGGGGCACTTAACCTCGGCCACGGTGCTGGTAACGCTGAAGAAGGCATTACCATCGAACCGACCGAGGATATCGATACCTTGACCATTGGTGCGGATGGCATTGGCATGCACTCGTTGCATGCCAACAAATCCGGCACGGTGACGGTGCGCCTGCTGAAGACCTCCCCGGTCAACCAGAAGCTGGCCCAGATGTATGCGTTCCAGACCTCCTCTGGGGCGAACCATGGTCAGAACACCATCTCTGTATCCAACACCTTCACGCTGGATGTGATTACCTGCCAGCAATGCGCATTCAAGCGCGCACCGAATTTGACCTATGCCAAAGAAGGCGGCACGGTTGAGTGGGTATTCAACGCAGTGATCATTGACCGCACCCTTGGGGCAACTAGCTAATGGAATTCGAGCTTAACTCCAAGACTTATTCGATCGGCAAGCTGGACGTATTCTCGCAGCTTAACGTCGCCCGTAAACTTAGTCCGGCCATGCCCCTCATTGACGGGCTTGTCCGCACTGAGAACTCTGGCAAGGACATGTCTGTCCTGGTGCTGATGGCTCTGTCCCAAATCCAAGACGATGCCAACGAATATGTGTTGACCAAGTGTCTATCTGTGGTCACGGTCAAGCAGGAAGCCGGCTGGGCAAAAATCAGCAACTCGACCGGTGGGCTCATGTTCGACGATATGACCATCGAGACTGTCCTCAAGTTAACCGTCAAGGTGATTGAGGAGAATCTTGGCGGTTTTTTTCGTACCGCCCTCGGCAAATTGAACGAGCCGGCACCGCAGTAGAACTGGTCACAATGCAGAGCCAGGAGGACTGGCTTTTTCGACCAGTTCTCCGAGGGCTATGCAAGTATGAATCTCTCAAAGATGGCACCCTAGGACTCCTCGATATTACCAAGTTAAACGAGGCACTGGACGTCGAGACTGAAAACCAAAGGCGCTTGAGCGGAGAATAGAATGGCCGGAACTGCTGAAGTATTACAGGAATACCTGGTAAGCCTTGGATTCAGAACCGACGTCATTTCCCTGCGCAAGTTTGAGGATGGCCTCGGTGTAACTGGCAAGCGTATTCTCAAAGTAGGTGGAGCTGTTGCCGGGGTAGTGGCAGCTGTTGAGGCATCCACTGCGGCCTTTGCCTATTCCATGCGAAAGATGTACTTCGCATCCGAGTTATCCCAATCCTCAGTCAAAAATCTCAAAGCCATGGAGTATGCCGGCAAGCAGATTGGCGTCTCCGGCGACACTATGGCAGGGGCAATCCACAGTATGGCTCAGGCCATGCGGTTGAATCCCGGCCTCCAAGGATTGATCGAGAGCTTCGGGGTGAAAGTCACCGGGCGGGACATGAGCGATGTCATGGTGGACTTCGTCGGCGCGTTGAAAAACATGCCGGAGTTTGCCGGGGCACAGTATGCTCAGATGTTTGGTATCGATCCTGACACCTACCATCAGATGATTAACCACATGGACACGCTCAAGCAGAAAAAGCAAGAGCTACTTGACCAGTATAAGAACACAGGGTTTGACCCAGATGCTGCCAAGAAAACCATGTTGGAGTATGCGTCTGCCATGGATGCCATGGAATCCAAGTTGAGCATTCTCGGGCAAGCGATCATGATTAAGTTTGCTCCCCAATTCAAGACCCTTACCAATATCCTCAATGATGCAATGGACTGGTGGACTGGATGGGTTAACGGTATTAACTCCGTCAGCACTGCTCTCGATGGGTTATCCCTCAAGAGTGCTGCTGGATTCCTGAAGGACTTGTACCATAGGTTTACCGATGGGGATGACAAGAAACCTGCCGCCCCGGCTGCGACACCTGCCTCGAAACCTGCTGCTACCGGTCCACGCAACGTCCGTAACAACAACCCGGGCAATATTCGGTATGGAGCTTGGGCAAAACAACATGGTGCGGTTGGCGCTGATGATAAAGGGTTTGCCATTTTCCCTAACATGCAAACCGGTTTTGCAGCATCTAATGCGCTGTTGGCGAACTATGGGCAACATGGTACAAATACAGTTGCCGGGATCATTGGAAAGTGGGCTCCCAAAAACGAAAACAACACGGCGGCATATACCGCCTATGTTGCGAAGTCGATGGGGGTGAAAGAGAACCAACCGTTGAACATGAACGACCCAGCAGTGCAGACTGCTTTGTCCGGACATATTGCCAAGTATGAAGGGATGCCAGCGAGCATGGTGGCTGCAAATACTTCCAGACTTGGAGCCGGTGCTCCTCGAGGTGGGGTTACCATCCAACAGAACACTAACATTGCAGTGACCGGCATCGGTGCGGAGTCGACTGCGAAAGCAGTGGCAAAGGAGCAAACTCGGGTCAACGGTGACATGGTACGCAACCTAAAACCAGCGGTGGTTTAAATGAGCAACTTTACAGGATTTGCAAGTGCTGCCCTCCAGATGGGGGTATCGTCGCTCATCACTATTCGGAAGAAACGGGGGCTCTTTAACCCAATCTTGCCGGATGGCACTTCTCTGCCCGACATTGTTGCACAAGCTACGATCGAAGAAGACCATCATGACGAGCTCGAGATAACCGAGCACCCAGTTGAGCAAGGTGCTGCCATTGCGGATCATGCATTCAAGCGCCCTGCCGAGGTGACCATCAAAATGGGTTGGTCGAATAGCCCATCCGGTCCGGCGAGTATGGTCAATGCAGCACTCGGTGCAGCAGTTGCAAACAATGGAACTGTACAAAGGGTTGCCAATGCCTTCGAAATAGGTGCCGGCGCTTTGTCTATTCTCAATGGTTCTGGATCCGACCAAGTTAGAGCCATTTATCAGCAACTGCTGGAACTGCAAGCCAGCCGTGCCTTGTTTGACGTCTATACCGGCAAACGAGTTTACACCAATATGGTGTGTAAATCACTAGCTGTCAACAACGACTTCAAGACCGAGAATTCCCTGTTTGTGACCATGACTTGCAAACAGCTCATTCTGGTGAACACTCAAACGGTTACGTTTCCACAAGGGACCCAAGCTGACCCGAAGGCGACCGCGTCCCCTGTGGATAAAGGGACAAAATCCCTGCAGCCTGTCTCCTCTAACGTCTCAGCTGGCGGCAACCTGCCACCTGGAGGGTTTCACTGATGCCAGCTTTTGAGATCCCTCTGAGCCCGGAAGCCCAGACCTTTTCCATTGATTTGGCAGGGGCGACTTACAATATGACCCTTTCGTGGAACCTTTCAGTTTCCGCTTGGGTACTGGATATTGCGGACGTTAATGAAAACCCCATACTGCGCGGTATACCGCTGGTAGCTAACGTGGATTTGCTGGCCCAATACCCGTACCTTAACTTCGGGGGCTCGCTTATTGCCCAAACCGACAACGATATTGAAACACCGCCAACTTTCGAGAATCTTGGCACGGTTGGGCACCTTTATTTCGTAACTACGCCATGAATAACGACCAATGGATTAGAAAAGTCGAGCTGGTTCTTTTCAGTGGAGAGAAGGGCATCGACCTTTCAGAATTCCGTATTACCTTTCAGATTCGCAATGCTGACGTGGAGAATCCGAATAGTGCCAATATTCGGGTCTATAACCTGTCGCAGGCTACTATCCAAACGATCAAAGGTGAGTACAGCGAAGTCATCTTGAATGCTGGTTATGTCAACGGCAACTTTGGAGCCATCTTCAAAGGTACAATCAAACAGTTCCGTATCGGCAAGGAAAACGCAACTGATACGTACTTGGATATCCTGGCAGCTGATGGTGATATCGGATATAACCAAGGAGTAGTCAATACCACGCTTGCCAAAGGATCAACCATTGAGTCGGCAGTTACAACTGCGGCAGGTGCCATGCCCGGGCTTCAAGTTGACCAAACCAACATTGTAATCGATAAGCAGCACACTCCAAATATTCGAGGGGTGGTGATGTTTGGGATGGCAAGAGCCAGACTCCGAAATTTCGCATCTACCCTTGATTCAACTTGGTCCATTCAGAACGGCAAGGCAGTTTTCATGCCTCGAGCCGGATACCTGCCGGGGGAAGCTGTAAAGATAAATGTTGCCACAGGGCTGATCGGTCTTCCGCAGCAAACCGACCAAGGGATTCGCCTCCAGTGTCTGTTGAATAGTCGCATCCGGATCGGCGGGCTGGTGCAATTAAACAACGATGAAATTATCCAGCTGATGCAGAGGGATCCCAACGCTGCGCCGATCCCGTATGATCAGTGGGCAGGATTCCAATATAATGCACCGTTGTCCAAGGATGGCATCTATCGGGCTTATGTGGTAGAGCACGAAGGCGATACCCGGGGAAACCCTTGGTTTACAGACTTGATTTGTCTAGCGGTAGACTTGTCTGCCGAACCCTCCAATGCAGTGAAGGCACCGTAAATGGATAGAAGAGAGAGATTTGAAGATCCCCAGACAGCCGTCATGACTGCCCTGCAGGGTTTGCAGGCCGAAGTCTGGACTGCCTTGCCGGGTATAATTCAAAACTTCGACCCGGCAACCATGACATGTGAAGTGCAGATTGCCATCCGGGCCAAGATCGGACAACCTGCTCATAGCACCTACAAGAGTCCCAGCAAAATTGACGACCCGAGCGGGACCTTCTGCTGGGACCAACTCCCGATGTTGGTAGATTGCCCAGTGGTGTTTCCATCCGGAGGCGGCTGCTCTCTTACTTTCCCAATTAAGAACGGGGATGAGTGCCTGGTGATTTTCGCATCTCGGTGTATCGATGCCTGGTGGCAAGCCGGGGGAGTACAGAACCAAGCTCACTTGAGAATGCACGACCTTTCTGACGGGTTTGTGATCCCGGGACCTCGTTCTGTGCCGAGGGTGATCTCGAACATTAGCACCTCTGCAGTCCAGCTCCGGACGGATGACGGACAAGCCCATGTGGAAATCAACGCTTCTAACCACAATATTGGAGTAGTGACTTCTGGCAACCTTGCAGCTACGATTGACGGCACCATGACTGCAAACGTAACCGGTGCAGCCTCCCTCACTGCGCCGACAATTACACTCAATGGCAACGTGACCGTCAACGGAACTTTATCGCAAATCGGTGGTGGAGCGGCTACCTTCTCAGGCTCCATTACTGCCCAAGGCGACATCTCCGGTTCCGGCACTAGCCTGCATACTCACACCCATTCCGACCCGCAAGGCGGCACTACTGGAGCTCCCCTATGATCTACCGCAAACTTGACTCTAACGGGGACTTTGTTTTCGGACAAGGGGTTGGAAACTTCCTAAAGGATCAACCTGAGGCAGTGGCACAGGCGGTAAAAACCCGTCTTGGGCTCATACAAGGGGAATGGTTCCTTGATATTGAAGTTGGCACCCCATATAATTCCCAAATACTAGGTGCTGGAAAAGTATCTACTTATGATGCTGCAATTCAACAGGTAATTCGCACCACACCTGGAGTTACAGGCATCGTGAATTATGCTAGCAGCGTTGACCCGACTACAAGAGCTGCCAGTATAGATTGTACTATCAACACAGTTTACGGACAAGTTACTTTACAGACCCCGATATAGAGTAATTAGATGCCGACTTATCCGCTTGCCACCTTGGCACCTACCGTTGACATGACAGGGATTTCGGCTCCCTCATATACTGACATTTATCAAAGTCTGGTAGCATCGTTCCAAGCAATTTACGGCTCCGGAATCTACATCTCTCCAGATTCGCAGGATGGTCAATGGCTTGCCATCCTTGCCAAAGCAATCAGCGACAGTAATCAGGCGGCGGTTGCAGTCTTTCAGGCTTTCTCCCCGACCTACGCCCAAGGGGCGGCACTCTCGTCACTTGTGAAACTCAACGGCCTGCTCCGGTCGGTAGCCACTAATTCCACCGCTATTGGCACTGTTACAGGGGTTGCAGGCACCATCATTACCAACGGGGTGGTGCAGGACGCTAACAACAATCTGTGGAATCTCCCTGCTAGCGTTGTAGTTCCCATAGGGGGCTCAATCAGCGTGACCGTAACCGCGCAAAAGCAGGGCAACATTATTGCTCAGTCTGGCACCATCAACAAGATATATACCCCTCAACTTGGGTGGCAGTCCTTTGCAAGTACCGGCGATGCAGTTCCCGGGATGCCCATTGAAACGGATGCAGCTCTCCGTTCTCGGCAATCTGTTTCTGCAGCCCTCCCTGCACTTGGGATTCGTGATGCAATTTATGCAGCAATCGGCAACGTCGTTGGAGTGACGCGGTTGGCGGTATATGAGAACGACACCGGAACCACTGATGCCAACGGAATTCCAGCACACTCGCTCTCTGCGGTGGTGCAGGGAGGGTCGTCCGCAGACATTGGTGCCGCAATAAGTCGCAAGCCTCCGGGTGCTCAAACCTATGGCACCACACCTGTTGTTGTTTACGACACCTACGGCCTTCCGACAACCATCAATTACTTCCAGCTAGCGTCCGTGCAGATTTATTTCGCGGTGACGATCAAGGCGCTTCCGGGATACGTCTCAACGACAGGCGCTGCTTTGGTCGCCGCCCTTGTGGACTTTGTCAACTCGCTGGAAATAGGAGAAGACGTTTACGCCGCACAGACACAAGCGGCAGCGTCTCTAATAGGATCTGCAATCGGCCAGACATTCTATATCACTTCGTTTACGCTGGGTCTCTCGGCCGCACCAGTCGGCACGGCGAATCTGGTGATTGCTTTCAACGAAGCTGCGGCGTGCTCTGCTGCAAACGTAGGACTGACGGTGACCTAACATGGCCGGTGACGTTAGCAAATACACCAACCTGATCACTTCTCAGCACGCTGATAAGCCGAATTTCGTCTCTGTTGTTTCTGCGGCGTGCCAGCCGCTTGCTGACTTGTCGGACATTTATTCCCGCATTCCACAGTTGTATGACGTTGACGTTGCCGTCGGCCAGCAGCTGGACGTTGTTGGGCAGTGGGTTGGGGTTAGCCGCAATTTGAGCGCACCGCTGACAGGTGTTTATTTCGCATTCGACACAGCAGGGGTAGGTTTCGACCAAGGTGTTTGGCTTGGGCCGTATGACCCGGTGTCAGGGTTAGTTTCTCTTCCGGACGACTTCTATAGAGTGGTGATCAAGGCAAAGATTCTGAACAACCACTGGAATGGTTCAAAGGCAGACGCATACACTCTTGCCAATGCGATCTTTTCCGTGCTTGGCTTTTCTACGTTCATAGAAGATCATTCTGATCTAACGATCAACATCGGGTTGGTTGGAGCCGGTTCTCCGTCTGCAATCGTGCAAGCACTTCTGACAAGCGGAAAATTTGACGTGAAGCCAGCAACAATACACATTGCAAACTATATTTACCAATCTGCTCCAGGGCCGATTTTCGCTTTCGATTTAAACAGTTCGCTATTTGCTGGATTCGACACCGGATCTTGGGCAACAGTGATTCCAAATTGAGGATGACAAGCTATGCCAACTAATGATTTTCTCCCGTTTGCAGGTGGTGTAGGTGCCAACGTAATCTCCCAATCGAGCTACGCTGCTCTTTCAAGCCTTTTGTCGTCTGGCTTTTCTGCCGGAACTGCACCATCCAACGAGTGCAATAAGGTGTGGCGTCAGTCGACCATCATGGCTGCTGTTCTTGCTCAGTTCATTGTTGACGAGACCGGCCAGAACGCGGTTGACGACGGCACCACGGCGACCTTGCTCGCAAACCTGAAATTGGCCATACAACCAGCAATTTCTAGGACAGCTCATGCAGGTGGTACGGCTGACGCAATAACGGCCACCTTCACCAATCCTCCAACCACCTTCGTTGACGGGTTGTCCTATTACGTTCGTGCGGCTTCTGCCAACGCGACCACCACGCCGACCTTCACGCCGAACAGTGGCGTGATCGCTGCCAAAACCATCGTCAAGGGCGCTGGCGCTGCGCTCGCTGCTGGCGACATCGCGGGCGGCGGTCACTGGATCGAGC
>JAEHJW020009060.1_pt1 | contig 41149 bp, 66 predicted proteins | sample 9271431 | NCBI WGS metagenome assembly JAEHJW02 | reverse complement strand
CAGCCGACGGAGAGTCCGATGATGACCTCGCAGGAGAACCCTATGCTCACTACCGATCCCCTCCGGCGCTGGAAGTGCGAATCCTACTGCACCTGCGGCTCACGGAGGGGCCATTTCGAGCTCCGCGATACGGGTGCATGGGTGCTGTACACGGACGCAGTGGCCGACCGCGAAGCGGCGCTCAAGGATCTTGGAGACGCGATGCAAGGGCGCATTGATGCGCTGGTCGAGGAGCTGCACTTGGCGCGCCTCAAGATCGCCATTCTGCAAGACCCCGATGATGAACCTACTGCGGGGAACGTGCCGTGACCGGCAATTCCTCTACTACCGACAACCGCATCACAGCCGACGGCGTTACGCGCATATTGGAATACGACGGCATCGCTGGGCAAGCCACCTTCTTCTTAGGCGATGACACCGTAACTGCGCCGCTCCCGTTCAGCGCTGCACACAAAATTGCCGAGGGTCTAAGACAGGCGCACCGCGAAGGCTACAAGGCTGGCGTTTCTACAGCGTTGCAGGTGCTCAAGAATTTCGAGAGGAGTTGCTGAAATGCCCGACCATCACCGCCTCACCCGCTACATTGTGTATGTGAACGGGACCGCCTTCATGGGAATGCTGAGGCAGAACAGTACGCATCCGGAGCTGTTTGGTCCCGACTTCGACTGCACTCACGGCCCCTACGTGCTCGCTGCCGAGGCCGATGCAGAGATCGACCGCCTCCGCGCCGAGGTCGAGCGGCTGACGCGGGAGCGGGGTGAGGCGCGCAAACCGCCCCATTGCATAAATTGTCATTGTGAGGAATCAGCGAAAGGGATGGTTGATTTGTCTGACTATCTCGACCTCCATCGAGGGCTGATGGCGGTCGTGTACGAATCCAAATCGCACGCTGAAGCTGTTCTATTTTCCGAGCGTGCGCTTCGGCATGCAGAGAGCGAGCATGTAATATCTGAAGCTGCCAGTAGCGCCACCGCGCCCAACTCCTTTGCCGACCAGAATCGCGCGCTCGTAGCCGAGGTAGCGAACCGGCGCGGCATCACCTTGGGTCATCTGCGCGAGGACGGCGGCGGAGAGCTGGCGCAGATCATGCGGCGGCTGGATAAGGCAGAGTGCATGGGTGAAGTAGCACCATCAGAGCGTTTAGCCAATCTGCCCAAGCGCGCCTACTACGAGACGCACGATCCGCCCCACTGCCCGACCTGCGGGTGCGGACGATGATTAGCCAATTCCGTCTCAAAACGTATCAGCTACTCCAAGGGTATGCGCCCGAGTTTAACTTCGCAGCCACTGAGGATCTTGTGCGCCGAGCGTGGCGCATGGGATTCGATGTAGTGCGAGACCCGGACGCTCCAGCGCGATACGAGCACGCTCTGCAGGAGGAAAATGAGGCCATGCGCAATGCAGCCTGCCAGTGCTGCGGGGGAACCGGAGTGGGCCCGCAAAACTCAAACTTCGTCGGCTTGCGCTGCCCAGTTTGTGGCGGAGCGCCCTAAACCACCAGCACCGGCCGCCCGTTCTCGACCGAGCGCTTTCACGCCTGCTTGCCCATATCCGCCTCAGCCACCGGCAGATCCGCCGCGTCGGCCTTGACGGCTGCCTCAGCGCGTAGCGTGTCGCCCAGAATCGCGTGCAGGCAGTGACCGCGCCAGTGCGGATAGGCGCCCGCGATGTGCATGAGCCAGTCGATGGGTGGCGCGAAGGCGAGCCCCCACCACTTGCGGGCGAGCTCCGCTCGGCCGGTGCGCCCTGAGATCGTCTCGTCGGGCTTGCCGAGCAGTAGCGCGGAGCCCAGCATGTCGAGGGCGATCAGGACGCGCTTGAGATAGGCGGCGATGGCTTTCATTGCGGATTCCTCGCCTGATACTCCCGCAGGACGGCACTCACTTGGTCGGCGCGCCCTGCAAGAAGCTCGAGCAGCCCTGAGATATCGGGTCCCCGCCCTGGGCGTACTGGATGATCTGCGCCAGGCAGCGCCGGAATTCCCCCGGCGCCGGGGCTGGCACCCGCATTTCCGGTGTGAGCGGGGCCGGCTTCGGGCAGGCTGAAACCGCCACGGTGTGCGTTGAGGCACAGCCGGACAGCAGGCAGAGGGTGACGAGCAGCGGCAATCGCTTCATGGGAGACCTCTTGGAGATAGGCGTCGTGGGCCGCATTAGCTTGCGCCTGAGCAGCTTTCGTCTCGGCTCTGGCCTTGGCTACCAGCTTCGCGCTCGCCCGCTGGTCGGCCACCTGCTGCGCGTGGATGCCCTCGACGTAGACATGGTGGTGGTAGATCCAGAACGCCCCCACGGCACCCGCAGCGACGACGCCGACCGCGATCAGCTCGAGGGCCCACTGAGGCATCCCGGTCCAGCCGAGCACGGCGCCGATGAGGCTCATATAGTGCTCCCGGAGTTCTGGCCGCACGTCACTTCGTACCACGGCCATCCGGGCGGCGGATTGCACGGCTGCCCCGGTGCGACGCCAGGAAGCCGCTGCACCGGATATCCGGCAAGCCGAAATTCAAGCGCCGCGATCCTTGCTTCGGCCGCCGCCAGCCGCGCTTCGAGCGCAGCGATGCGTTCCTCGGGGGTCATGCGGGCTTCTGGGTGAGCTTCAGCGCCGCGCCCATCGCCGCGATCACGGCGCCCGCGCCGATGCCGAAGTTCTGCGGGTCGAACGGTTGCCCCTTCACTACCACCGCGTAGATCGCGAGGCCGAGGTAGGTGAGCACCACGAGTGCCCCGCTCGCCTTGGCGATCTCGTACGTGCCAGTGGCGTCCGAGAGCATCGTCTTGAGTGCGTTCATGTCACTTCACCGCATTGTTGGTCGGCGGACTCGGCACGTCCGGGAAGGTCTTGCACGCCTCGTTCGAGCGCGCGGACTCGATGGTATTGACCACGGCAGTCAGCTCGCCGCAGACCACCGCGCCCGGAGCGTAGCCGGAGGTCGTCACCGTGGTCGCCGTGATGCCTGTCTGCACCGGTGTCGTGGCTTCCGAGCCCTTCCCGGCGGTCCCGACGTAGAGGTTGTACGTGATCGCGTCCGTGCTCGGGATCGTGGTGCCGTCGGCAAACGTGGTTGGGGCCGTCCAGGACCAGATCGCGGGGTTGACGGCGGTCTGCGCCCGGCTCGAACAGGCCGAAAGCGCAGCGAGGGTGCCCACGCACGCCGCCAGAGCGATGAAATTACGCATGATTGATTGCCTCCAGGGATGCCAATACCGCCCGATGCGTCCAGCCGTTGCCGAACCGCCTCCACTCTGGCTGAACGCTGTAGCGCTCGATGCGCAGCGCCGTGAACCGCGCCAGGAGCTCGATGGGAGGAACGGCCCGCAATGCGCCGAAGGTTGCGGGACCGATGATGCCGTCCACGGTCACGCGCGCCGCTCCTTGCATGAACTGGATGCAACCGCGCACGCCCTGATTGACGGCGCAGTCGAGTGCAGCGAAGTCGATGCCAGCAGGGAGCGCGTCGCCCTCAATCGGCACCCAATACTCCGAGTGATAGATGGCGATGGCCTCATCCACGGTGAGCGAGCGAATCTGGTCCGCCGTCATGTGGGGATGCTCGGCAAGCGCGATCCCGAAGTGGGTGAGGCCGCCCGGATCGGCCGGGTCGTCCACCAAGCCGCCCTCTTGCGCGAGGACGAAATGCACTGCGCGGTCGAATGTGGCGATCATAGGTCCGAACACCTCGGAAGCGGGTAGTACTGGCCGGTGAGGTTATGGTACTCCTCCTGCCGGGTCTGGATAAGCTGGTCGTACATGCTGCGCAGCGCCCCGCTCGGCAGCGCGCAGCGGGACTGGTCCATCCGCAGCAGCGCGGTCGCCGTTTGGTTCGCCCAGTGCGAATTATCGTCCTTGGCGATCTGCGCAACGTGCTGGTTCAGCTCGAGTGCGATGCGATTCACACGATCCGCGCGCGCAAAGCCGCCGAACACCGGAGCGACCATACCGAATGCGAGGGCGGTCCCCGCGAGCACGCCCGCGAGCGCGAGATATGCGGCGACTGCGGCAGGCAGTTTTAGCTTTTCAATCGTCATCGAGGTCACCATTTCCCAAAGCGTGTACATGGGCATCTCACGGATGGAAGAAGCGGTTGACTATGGCTAGCTTTTTCGCGGCCTGGAACATGGTATCACTTGCCGCGCATCCGAAGTCCTTCAGTCCCGCGGCCGTCGTGTGATCGAGCAGATGCGGCAGCGGCGTCCACTCCGGGGCCGGTTCTGCGCCCGAGTCGAGTACGCACACATAACCCCCGCTGGGGCAGGTCATCCAGTGATAGTGTCCGCGCGGATGGTAGGTCGCGAGGTCTGGGGGCGTCGTGAAGGTGTGGTACGTCTTCATCAGCAGTACACCTTGTTGTGCGAGAGAACGCCGTCCACGTAGTAGACATGCGGCTCCTCCACCTCGATGCCGACCTTGATGTCCCGGTCGGTGCACAGTTCGAGGCGCGCCACGCTGAGGTAGCAGTTGCGCGCCTCCACGATGGTCTGGAGCCGTAGGTCGCGGGCGTGGATCTGAGTGCCTGCGGGATCCATGAAGCGGTGGTCGGGCGCGACCTCGAGGATGCGTCCATCGTTGAACTCGACGCGATACCACTCCGCCCACGGCTCGAAGCGCAGCTGCGTGATCCGGGTCGGGCCGTCCGGTGACGAAAGGACATCGCCCGTCGTCAGCTCCTGCGCCTCGCGCATCACGCCGTTCGCCAGTTCGATCAGCTGCGGGCCGCGCAGGCAGCACCCGGACGCGCCGTTGCCGCCGCCAGTGGTCCCGCTCGCCGCTGCGGCGATGGGCACCCATCCGAGGTTGACGCGAGCCTGCAGGTTGGCTTGCCACGCGACGGCTGAGGATTCAGACGGATACAAGATTGCCGGCGATCCAACCGCGCCCGACTGCCCAGTTACGAAGGCAATCCCTTGCGCGGATTCGTCGTAATAGGCGGCCGCGTAGTATTTGGTGGAAGCACTGAGGCCGGTGACGGTGATGCTTCCCGCTGCCACGGTGGTCTGCGAGCCGTCCATGCGGTTGATCGTTCCGGAGGTGCCGGGACCGCCGGGTCCGTACCACGACAGTGTGATGCTGCTGCTGGTAGACGAGTACGCGACGGACATATCCGTGGCGCCCGTCGCAATGGAGCCCAACGGCGAGACTGCGCCGTTTACGGTCGAGACGCGGCGGTTGGTCAGGCTATCGAAATGGGCTACAGGGAATCGCGCGTAAGTGGCACCATCGTATATTTCGTTATCGCTGCCGACCTGGACGAAGCAAAACGCATCGTCGAAGCGCACGTTCCCGATGGTCCCTCCTGCGGGAATCGTGACGCTGGTGCTCCCGATCACCAAAAAGTAACATAGCTCAAGCTGTACACTCACAACGTTTGCAGGAGCTTGCCACGTTCCATCGTGTATGACATAACCGGAAGTGACTGCTGTTAGGTCCGGGCTGTACGTCTCAGTCCCTGCCCCGTTAGTGGTTAGAATAGCCAGACCGACGCGCGCCAGTAGCGTAACGCCTGCCGGGATGGGTTGAGCATTCGCAACGAACACCATTGCGCCGTAATACAGAATTTCGCCGCTGCGCACCGGAATAACCGCCGAGTACACTCGGCAGGCATAGGTTAGATTAGCCCCAAGAACCGTTCCCCCTCCTGGGCCGCCTATGAATAGGTTGTTGTTGCCGGCATACTCTTGCCCCGTCGCACGTCCGAGCGATGCCGAAAATACGCTATCTTCATGAGCAATCAGCCACTGGTCACCGACATAATCGTTTGCGACGAGCCGCGTATTGTAGGGAGTGCCGTTTACATTCGATTCAAAGCCGGGGTTTGAAACGAGATTCTTGCCCGCCGGGTTGAATGCAGGCACGCCGTTCAGAAACGCACCTCCGCGCGGGATGGCGTACGTAGACCCCGGGGGAATCCAGTCCGCCGTTTTGTTCAGGTGGAACGACTGGCTGAAGTCGATGCGTGGGTTGTTCCCCGCATCGACCGCAGACGCACCGTTCATCCCGGCCGCGTTGACGACGGCGAAGCGGGCGCTCCCATCGGGGATGTTAGTAAGCGTCTTGTTGGTGTAAGCCCGTGACAGATCGAGCCCCGTCGTCACCACGATATTGGTGCTGTCGATGGCCGCGTTCGCCCGCCCCGCGCCCTGCGCGACGGTCGCCGCGGCCACCCCGTTGACGTTACTCGTATCGTTCGAGGTATGGGTCGCCGTCACGTCGGCCGACGCCTCTGCAGGCTGCAGGCTCTGCACAGTCGCCCCGTCCGTGTAGACGATGGCGGACGCCGAGGTCGAGCCTGCAATCTGCCAGTTCGCATTGGTCGTGCTCGGGGCGCTGTTCGAGTTCTGTACGACGGCGACCCAGTAACTGCCCGAGTACGTGACTTCTGCGCCCACCGCATAGGTCGCGGTCGAGGACCACGCGCCGACGAACTCGGAATAACTCCCCACCGCCTGCCATGCGGAGACGCCAGTGGCGGGCTGCACATTGGTCGAGTTGGCAAGCGCCACCCAGTAAGTCGGCCCGTAGACCACTTCGTCGCCCGTCAGGTAGCTCGCACTCGAGGACCACGCGCCCCGGAAGTTGAACGCGACATTGCCTGCGGTGCGCGAACTCAGGATCTTCGAGTAGAAGCCATCGGGGTTGTTGTCGAGTAGCAGCGGGGCAGAGCCATTCTGGAAGGACGGCAGCACGCTCGGGCGCCCGTAGAACGGCGAGAGCATAAGGCCATCGAGCCACACGGTCTGCCCTGTCCCCCCGATGAACGTGAACGATAGACCGAAGGCTGCGGACGTGTCGGCAATGAGGTTGAGGGCATCGTACAGCCGATTCCACCCGGCCGAGTCGAGCGTCGTCGTGAACGTTGCCGAATACGCCGTGCCGGCGCTTGTGGTGACCGTGACTTCGCCCGCGACCGCAGCAGTTGCCTGCTGGAAAAAGCTCACCATCCATTGCCAGCCCGGCTGCAGCGGCCACGCAGTATCTGCCGCCAGCGTGAGGACAGCCGGCGAGCCCGTTAGGCTAACTTTGTAACTGCCGGCGCCGAAAAGCTGCTTCGTCGCATCGAGCGCGACGGTGCAGTTGCTCGCCGAGGCGATCGGCGGTAGCGCGCTCCCGGCCAGCAGCGCATACTGCTGCGGGACGGCGTTCACCCCGGTGGCGCCTCCTGCAGCCTGGATCTGCGCGAGCACCTGCTGCGCCCAGAGTTTCAGCGCCTGCGACACGCTCGACGGGACGCCCGCGAGCGGCGGCATCACCGGGACCGATGAGATGGGCGTGAGGGTTGAAGCGGATGAACAGGGCATTACTGGCGCTCCATCGACCGCGCCGAGTCAACATGGCGCCCATCTTTTCCAGGGCCGCCAACATCTTTTTTTGGGTCTCTTACGCCGGAGCGCTTTTTACGCGCCGCCACCAGAGCGCCGGCATATTCGCCATCATGGCCGCGCTGTGCTGGGTTTTTGGAAAGGCTTGGGCTCATCGCGATAGTGCCGCGTGAGCGAGAAGTTGCGCAAGCGGCGAGCCTTGCGACTGTCCGCCAGCGATCAGCGGCAATGCGCGGCCACCCCGTCGGATCGCCAGCCGGAGCGCCGACGGAGGCTCAGGAGCCTCGCCGGGGCCAAAGGCGGCATTCTGATAGAGGTCTGAGCCGAGGATTGCGCGCACCACGGGCGGAAGCGCGAAGGCAGGGAGGGCCTTCAGCGCCGCGAGCGGCTTCAAAATCCCGAGCCCGCCTTCGAGCTTCAGGTCGAGCGCCGAGAGCGGCCCTTCGTCGCGGATCTTGCTCAGGTCCTGCATGGCACGCGGGAAGTGCTGCGCGGCCTCTGCCACGGCACGGAGATTCCCCGAGAGGGGCGCTCCGCGGTCGAGCTGCTTGGCAAGATTGAGCGCCGAGACTTGGCCCTTTCCGGCCCGCAGCGCCTGATCGACAGTGTTGATCTTCGCGAGCTGCACGCGGGCCTGCCGATAGCGATCAATCAGGTCATTGCGCGGCACCGGGGGCTTGGCAGAATCGGCTATTTCCCGCAACTCGCGCTGCACCCGCGCGATAGTTTCGGGCTTATCGTCTCCCCATGACTCAAGTGTCGCATTAGCTCGCGCTGGGTCGGCTTTCATGGCCTCAGCCGTCAAATCGGTCAGGTCCGGCGGCTCTGCGCCCGCGGGCCCAGCGGGCGCTTCCTGCGCGACCTCGGCAAAGCGCCGAGTATTCGCCACACTGTAGGCAGGTTTGCCGCGCAGCTCCCCGTCGACGGCATCGAGCAGTGCGTTGGGGTCGTAGTGGCCCGCGGCATCGGCAACGGGGTAGCCGGCCTGATGGAGCGCCTCGGCCGCTTCGTCGAATGACATACCGCCCTGACGGAACGCGCGCTTGAGCCCGACACGCGCCGCGCCCGAGCGCATGTCGGCCGGGTCGAGGCCCTGCGCCACGGCTTCCTCGGAGCTCAAGCCCTTCGGATGCTTCGCGAGCCACTGCAGGATGGAATCCTCGCGCGGGTCCGACTCGACCATGTTGCGCTTCGGCAGCGGCGCTTTCGCGGGGTCATAGACAGGCGCCGTGCGCTCAACGGTCGGGGCGCGACCATTGGCGATGGCCTGCAGGTGCCTATCGATTTGATCCTCCAGCGCATCCGCCACCGCTCGCTGAGCGTGACCGAGCGCCTGCTGCATCGGGTTGTAGCGCGCGCCAATGTTCGCGCCAGCATCGCGGCGCAGTTGCCGCGCTTTGGCGACCGCATCGCCGGCGTCGAAACTCTGCAAGCCGCCGTAGCCTTCCTTGAGCCGCGCGATATCGGCCGGCGTGTCGAAGCTGAAAGAGCCGCCGCCAGGGTTGGCGATCGCGGCGATCTTCTGGCGGAAGGCATCGTCCACCGGGATATTACCGAGGCGTGACACCTCAGCGTAAACCGCATTAGGGGCAGCCTTCGCGCCCTTGAGCGCTGCGCGGCTGAGAGGTCCGTCGATGCCGAGATCCTCGCCCGCGAGACGTTCGACCGTGGGGGCGTTGGCCCTCGAGAGCGCCCGCTCGAGCTTCGCGGTGCCGGTGAGCGATTCGATCCCGCGCCCGATAGCGCCCCCAGGCGCCTGCGCCTGCGTGGGAGTCAGCTTGATGCCGGCCTCGCGTGCTGCGGCCACTTCGGGCGCGACGGTCGGGCCTGTGTCCGTCGGAGTATCGCGCAGCGCCGGCAAGTCCCCGCTCACGAGCATGGGGAGCCCTTGAATCCCCGCGTTCGTGAGCGCGCCGGCGAGCGGGCTGCCGGTAAGCGACGCGACCTTGCCGCCGGCCCAGTTGGCACCCTTGGCCAGTTCCCGAAAAGGGTAGCTCACCGCCGCGAGCCCGAGCTTGCCCCCCTGGGTGCGCGGCTGATAGGTGAGAGCGTTCTCGACGCGATGCACGACGGATGCGGGTGCCGGCAGCGACTTATCGAAAAATCTTGCCCCTGCGTCAGCCAATCCACTCAGTCCCCCGGCGGCTTGCCCGAGCATGCCGGTTCCGATCGACAAAGCCGCCTCAGTGGGGCCAGCAAGACTGTGCCACGTCGGTGCTCGCGGCGCTGCCGGTGCGGCCGGTTGCGGCAGCAGCGCAGCGTACTCCGGCGGCAGGGCGCCCGCGCCAGGGGGCGGAGCAGCCCCAGCCGTACTTGGCAGCAGTGCGGCGAACTGAGGCGGCAGCGGCGCGCTCATGGCTGGCTCGCGTAACCGGTGGGCGAAGGCGCCCATCCTTGTGCCGCAGCGGTGGCCCATGCCGTCAGGAACGGCCGCGCCTTGGGTCCCATCTGCGCGATCATCTCACGCTGAACGGCTGGGGGCGCACTCGCGATGATGAAATAGGCCGGGTTCGAGTTGGCAATGAACTGCGCCTTGACCGAGTTCACCCCACTGACGTTTTGCGCGGTGTAGTACGCCTGTGCTCGAGCAGCGCGGGCCTGCTTGTACCGCGCCATGCCGTTCATGTAGGCCGCCATCTTCTGGAAGCCGTCCGAGGACAGCGTGAGGTTCGGCACGCCGCGCCCGAGCGTCGCGAATACCTGTGCCGCCTCTCGAGAACCGAGCGAGCGCACCAGCGTCGATTGCAGCTGAATCGACATTTTCGTGCCTTCCTGAGCGCTCCCGAGCTCGCGCATCTGCGAGGCCGAAATCAGCCCTGCAGTATTCAGCCATTGCAGGCCCTTGATGCGCGCTTCGGCGAACTGTCCGGGGTCGAAGTCATGGGTCGCGGCCTGCAGTTCCTTGACCTGCGTCAGCGTATCGACCGCATCGCCGGCCTCTTTCTGGTATTGCGCCTCGACCTCATTGGCCTGCCCGACCTGCGCCTTGGTCATTTGGTAGCCGAGCAGTCCGCGCCCAGGCGAGTAGATGCCACCCCCTTGCGGAGCGGCAGCCGTGATCGGAGGCCCGGAACCGGGGATCATGGTCGCCGGCTGCGCCGGAGGTGCTTGGGGCGCAGCGGCGGCCGGAGGCGCCTGCGGGACGCCGGAGGCCGGAGGCTGTCCGTTCGGTGCTAGCTGTCCCAAAGCCGGCGCAGGCGTCCCTACAGGGGCTCCTGGAGGCATCGGCGCCGGCCGCCCTGCCGTCTGCGCGGCCTGGGAAAGCCCGACCTGAGTCCCGATGGCGCGCTGGAGGGCGGCGGGATTCGCGCCGGGTACGACAGGCCGGAACGGTCCCGGCTGCGGCCCGAGCGTGCCGCCCGAGACGCCAGGCGCTCGGGTCACGTAGTGCTGCGCGAGCTGGAACGGCAGCGCCGCGCCGGCTGCGGCCCCGGCCTTGTTCGCGGCGTTCGCAGCGAGCACCGGCGCTACGGTCGGAGACTGCTGCACGACGCCGGTCTTGGGGTTGAACGTCGCGCCCTCGGGGGTTGCCCCGTGGGCCGTGCCGCCAGCCCCCTGCGCGACCTTCGCCGCAGTGGTGATGGTGGTTCCGGGTGCCTGCGGGACCGGCTGGTACCCCGCCTTGATCTGCGCCAGCCGGTTCGCGACGGTCGGGTCTGAGGCTGCATTCCAGCCCATGAGGCTGTCCACCTTGTAGGCCGCTGCCGCTCGCTGCTGCGGGGTGAGTTTGGGATCCATCGCTTGCCGGAATGCGCCTTCAAGCACCCCGGTGCGCATCTCCTGATACGGCAGCAATGCCTGCTGCGTGAGGGTGTTCTGCAGACCGGCTTGGCGGATCGCCTGCGCACGCTGCTGATACTCCTGCGCGCCTTGGCCGGCCATGCCGAATGCCTGCCCCATCGAGACGGGCGTCAGCATGTGCGGCGCAGATGCCGCGCCGAAGCCCTGCGCGAGCCCGAGCAGCGCGGCGTCGTTCGGGTTGGAGTAGACGCTGTTCACGCTCTTCAGGAGCCGCGAAAGGATGCCGGGGTCCTGCGCCGGTGGAACCGGAGGTGCAGCCGCGGCGCTCATGCGAAGGCTCCGAGCGCTCCGCCGAGGAGCGCGCCCCAGCCACCCCAGGAGGTCCCGCCGAGCGCGTTCCCGATGAGCGCGCCTGGGATGGCGCCGCTGAGTGCGCCCGAGGCCGCATTGGTGTAATACGGCGTGCTCGCCGTACCCCCCGGCATCGATCCCAGGAGGCTGCCATAGGACGAAAGCTGCGAGCCCGGCACCGAGAGCGCCGTCGTGCCGGGCATCATCTGCTCGCCTTCGAGCTGCGAGGCTTGGCCCATCCCGGCGGTCATGTTGTTCAGCGTGTTGTTGTACGCACCGCCGTAGATATCGCTCGCCACATTCGCCATTTGCGACGCCTGGACCGGCGCACTCGCCTCGATGTTGCGCCCGCTACCGGCGAACTCGGAGCTGAGATTGTTCTGGATCTGGTTGTCGGCGAGCTGCGCCATGCCCTGCAGGGAGGGGTTCGTCGCCGGGTTCAGGAGCGAGCCGCTTTCGAGGGTGTTGAAATACCCTTGGGCGCTCGAACCGATGGGGTTCGAAGCCGTGGCAGACTGCAGCTGCGAGAGACCTTGGTTCTGCAGCGCTTGATCGGCGCTGTACCCGCTTCCATAGATCCCCGTGCCGGCATTGGCGAGGTTCTGGTAGTCACTCGTCAGGTACGGCGCAGGCCCTGTGCTGGTGGTTGCCGTTGAGCCCTTGGACATCTCAGTACCTCTTGATCAGGTGCAACGCTGCGCCGCTCGATGATGCAGGGCTGCCGCCCGAGAGCTGCTTCCCGGCAGCGGCCTGCTGAATGTTCTGGTACCCCATCGCGTTCAGCGCCGGGGCCACATAAGACTGTGTTGCGGGGCCAAAGTCCCCGAGCTGCAACTGCTGTAGGTTCTGGACGGCGGACGCGAGCGGCTGATTGATGCTGCCGTTGGGATTGAATAGATTGAGCGACCCGGCCGCGCCGGTGATGCCATCGGATGGGTTGATCAGCCCCGACTGCGTGGCCTGTTGCGTCGAGTTGAGCAGATTGTGCATGGAACTCAGCGACCAGCCGTTATTGGCCGGCCCGTGGGTCGCGTTGTAGCCCATCCAGCCCAGCGCCCCAAGCGCGCCAGCATCGGCCGCGAGCGCCCCCGCGCCCATGCCGCCAGCGGCCGAGGCGCTCGAGGCCGCAGGGGCGGCAGCGGTGGCGGCAGGTGCGGCCTGAGCGCCGAGTGCCGATGAGAGTTCGGACGCCGCCGAAGCGCCTGCGGCGTTCCCGGCCGCCGTGACCGCTCCCGTGCCGACCGGCGCAAGCTCAGCGGCCGTCAACGGCGCAAGCGAGCCTGCCGTGAGACCCATCGCATCCGCGAGTGAGCCTGAGACGGCGGGGGCGGTAAATGCGCTCGTGAGATTAGCCTGTTGCGCGGCAGTGAGTCCGCTCGGCAGCCCGGCGCCCCCCAGTGCGGTCCCGGCCATGCCGGTCGGCAGCGAGCTGCTCCCCTTGAGCAGGTCCGCGAGTTTGCTGCCGAGGCTCGACAGCTGAGACGAGGACAGCGGCGTGGACGCCTGTGAGGCCGCTCCGGCACCGTTCGCACCGGCCTGAGCGGCCCCCTGAGCGCCGCCTGACCGCGATGTAGTCTGCTGCGTCTGGGGCATCACCAGCACATTGGTGCCACCGCCGCCGTAGGGGCTCATGGTGGGCGCCGTGATCGCGTTCAGCTGCGAGAGGATGCCGGCGAGCGAGTTCGGCTGCTGCGCGAACTGGCCCATCTGCGAGATCGCCATCTGCTCCGCCGACGGCCCGCTCGATTGCGACTGCTGAGGTTGTGCGCCGAATGCCATCAGAGTGCCTTGCGCATGACGTGCGCCTCGAGTGTGTATGCCGGCACCGCGCGGGACCAGCCCTTGCGCCCGACGATGGTGAGCGCCGCGCAGCCGAAATGCTTGGCGTGGCGCGTCAGCGTCTCGTCGGCCTCGCTGAGCCAGTCGTCGAGGCCATCCCCGCCGCAGAGCACGACCATACAGATGCGCTCGAGCGGAAACTGCTGGATCTCCGTCACGAACGCCACTCGGCCAGGAACATGCCAGAGCCAGAATTTTCCCCGCAGGCAGTCCGCCTTGACGCTCTCGGCCGAGAGGCCGGTCTGCTTGGCGAGCGCGCGATTGAGCAGGGGCTCGATGGCCGGCCACTCGCGCTCGATATCCCATAGCGGCACGTATTCGAGTCTCACAGCACCCCCGATGGATACGGCCACACCGTCGCGCCGACCGAAAAGCCGAAGTTGCCCGTGAGTGTGACGCCGAGGCGATGGTAGACGCCCTCCGAGCGCAAGCCGGCCACATTGTCGCGCACGTTGCCCGAATAGAATGGCGTCCAGGTGAGCGGGTCCTGCTCGCGCGACCGCGAGGCCGCGGCCATCTGCGCAGTCCCCTGGCTCAACGAGCGCATCTGCGTGATGATAGCGCGAGCGCCTTGGTTGAAGTTGAAGTCAATGGTCTCGAAGGTCGCGGTGCCGGGCGTCCCGGTGAAGCCGCCGTAAGCGTGTCCGGCCGTGAACCCAAAGGGCGACCACGCGCCATCTGACGTGAGCCCCTGGAAGATGAACTCGGCCCCTTGCTGGCAGTAACTCCAGACCTGCTCGACGTAGTTGTACGCGAGGATGGAGTCGAGCGTGCTACCAGAGTTCGACTGGAACGCGAAATACACGACCTTGTTGCGGGTATCGGCCGCAGCGCAGACATTTGCGAGCGCCGAGGGCAGCGCGTTGTCGAAGAACCAGTTATCGACCTGCTCGTAACCGATCGGCGTCGTGTTGTTCCCGTCGGTCATGAAGAAGCCGTCAGGGGATGCGAAGTAATACTTGTTGCCGACACGTGCCACGGCGTTCTGCCCGAGCGCGCCGCGCTTTTTCTCGTAGGTGTAGAACTGGAACACCTGATTGCCGCCGACGTACTCGCAGCGCTGGATGCCCGAGCGCTGGAACAAGAGCCCGAAGCTCTCGTTATCGGAGATCTGCATCACCGGGCCGTACTCCGGATACAGAGTCTGCTGGCCAGCCTGCGACGCATAGGCCGCTTGGGTGTCGGGAATGGGCCAGCTGGCAGGGTTGGCGACCGCCGACCACTGCACGCCGTAGGGGAGCGCGCTCACGGTGCCGGGATTGAGGTTGCCGGCGAACAAGAAATCGCGGATGACGCCGAGCACGGCCCCCTTCGGTGCCGGATCGGTGTCGTCGAGGTCAGCGAAGTTGACGCCCGAACCCATCGTGAGGGTCTGGATCGGGTCCTTGCCGTCAGTGGCGTACACACACGCGCCATAGACCTGAAAGCTCCAGGCGGCCGCCGTGTAGCCGCCTGCGGTCTTGGACCGGCTCACCCATGCGCCCGACTCCAGCGAATAGAGGTCCGTCGCGGTACCGGCGTAGGCGTGCAGGTCGTCGTTCGTGTCGTAGCCTGCAATCGCGCCTAAGCACTTCGAGGGCAGCGCAGGCCCTCCCACGAGGGGGAAGTAGGGCCGATATCCTTGCGCCGTCCACACGGCATTCTGCGCCACCGTGAGCGCGATCTGACCGCCGTTGAAATACTCCTCCATGTTCGGCGGAAATACCGGATTGACGAGGTGCGGCCGGTCGGGCTTCCAGCCGCCGAACTTGTACGAGAACGGGCCGAGCGGCTGCGCGGGCATCAGAACACCCCTCGCACCCGACCGAGCGCAATGCGCCCGGCGTTCTTGTAGAGCATGTTCGTGAGCGCCTGCTGCTCGAGCATCTGCATGACCTGCGCCTGCTGCGCGTCGCGGATGTATCGGGCGAAGATATTCTTCAGCGCCCGCGTGCGGATCAGTTCCTCCGCCTGCGTCGTCCAGATATTCGCCGTGGTGCCGACCAGCGTCCAAGTGACGGTGCCGTCGGTCGTGGTCGTGCCGAGGGCCGGCGGAATGGCCGCCGACCCGATACCGGAGGATGTCGGCGTGCTCATCGTCGGCCACGCGGGAGCGCTTGCGCCCGTCGTGCCTGCAACGGTGCACTGCTCGACGTTGCCGTAGGTGTCGGCCACCGTCTGCCCGACGGTAAACGCCGTGCTCGCGGCCCACCCCTGCAGCGGCGTCATCAGCGGGAGTTGCGAAACGATGCCCTTGATCTGCACCGGCAGGCCGCCCTGCGGTGGCGGAAACAGCCGGATCTGATTCGACCACAGCGAGAAAATGATGGGGTAGCTCGTCCAGAACACGTCGCCCCAATCGATGCGGTCGATGTACTGCTCCGTCACCGCATGGAGCTTGTAGGTGTAGTTGCCGATCTGCGAGAGCGCATCCGTCACGCGCAGGAAGTTGGCCGGGAGCGGGTAATACCGCTGCCCGGTCACCGTGTTGAACGGCACCGTGGAGGCTTCATTCCACGGGAAATTCTCGTACTGGTACCACTCGATCGCAGAGGCGATCTCGACCTGAATTTGCGTCTCGAGGTCCGAGCGCGACAGCTCATCAGCAATCCGGGACTGCAAGGCCGTGTAGCTCATGCGCGACGCACCTCAAAGTGGGGAGGCGCACGACGCGCCTCCCCGTTGCTCATCGATCACTCAGAGGCTCAGGTGAACCCACCGAGCTGCGGGTCCTCGTAGCAGCGCACCGCGACGCGAACATTGCCAGCCTTGAAGGTCGCGGCAGCCGTCGTGACCTGCACTTGGATGATGTTCGAGCCGGCGTTGCCGCCTGCCATCTGGCCCGTATCGCCGCTGCCGAGAGGGTAGATATACCCCGTGGCAGCCGCCACGTTCGACGTCTGCACGCCGCCCGTGCGCGCCGTGGTCGCCCCAGTGATGAAGCGTCCCGGCGTGGTGGCATCCCCGACCTCGAGCGTGACGGTCGGTGTCGCGTTCGAGTCGAGCTGGTCGGTGTCGAGAATGACCGACTCGATCGAGTAGCCGTTCGGCACCCGGCAGACCTGGTAGATATCCCCGACCGCAGCGGACGCGACCGCCAGCGTGCCGAAGATGGTGAAGTCCGCCCCGCGCCAGTTCCCGCGAACGAGAGCGCTGCTGACTTGAGCTGAAGTGTAAGTTGCCATTGATCGCTGCTCCCGTTAGTAGGTGCCCTGGCCGAAGGTCGGCGGGTAGGACGCCGCAGAGCTGTGCGGCGCGGCATAGGTGGACACCACCATTGCACCGAAGTCCTGCGAGTTGAACACCGCCTTCTTGATGCCGAAGATGCTGCCCGCGCTGATGCCGAGCATGTTGCCGTAGTCGAACATCTCCTCGACCCAGGTGAAAGTTTCCTTCGAGTCGCCGCGCCCGAAGGCCAGCGCTCCGGCCTGCGCGCCCGCCACGACGCAGCGCGCCGTGTTGTTCACGTAGGCCCCGCTATACACCGCCGGAGTGACGCGGTACGCCTTGTGCAGGATGCACCCGTTGTACTCGCCCAGCGCGCCGGTGTAGATCGGGTTGTCGGACACCTCGCCGCCGGTCGCCGCCGCCTTCTCGATGTCGAGCCACTGACCCGTCGAGGTCGTGGTGCGCATGTCGGTGACCTGGAACGGGTGCATGAACCCGACGTACTTCTCCTCGCCCTCGACCTTGATCGGCCGGATGAGTGGGGAGCTGTCGTAGGCGGCTTCCACCGCGTAGTCGATCAGGTTCAGGTTGAACACGTTCGTGGACGCGAGGGCGCCCTCATTCGCCACGCCCGACGGCAGGATGATGCGGCTCGGCGCGATCGGGCTGTTGTTCCCCGTGTACGCCGTGTTGGTCTGCATCGTGTTGCCGCAGAGGTGGTTGAAGAACGCCGTGTCCATCCGGTTCGCCCACCAGTCCTGCAGACCGAGCCGGCCTTCCTCGCGCAGCTCGAACGGCACGCGCTGCTGAGTCATGCGGCCGCCCACGTTCACGGCGTGGCGGAGCTGGTCGATCAGGATCTTGTCGGCGTAGGTGGTGAGCGCCTCTTCCTGACCTTCGAGGACGCCATCGCCCTGGACACCGGCCCCAACGAGCTGCATACGCAGGCCGTAGTTGACGGTATCGCCGGCTGACTTCTCGGCGTCGTCGAGCTGCTGGATGACGTTATTGCCGTCGTCCGAGATGAAGTTGCGGAACCATGTCTGCTGGATCGCCTCGACGAAGAGCTTCTTCGCCCAGAGCTTAACCGCAAGTGGGTCATTGACCCCAAAGTTCGTTTGCATGAGGGTGGCCTCGTTCGGTTGAAACGCATGTTTGCCTCTTGCGCTGAGGCAGCGATGCGCCCGTACCGGCGGCGACCCGTTGGCCTGATGACGGCGGCCAGCCGAAGCGCCCTTGACGGTGGCGACCCGTCCACCGATGCGCTGGTGGCCCGCGTGCGCCCGATACGGCGGCGACCCTTCGATAAGCGCCCCGAGTTTACCGCTCGGGGCGCGCGGTCAATTGTCGCAGTTCGACATTACCCTCCCACAGACCCTACCGCCGCGCCGACTTGGCGAACTTGGCCCAGGCCTTGTTGAACTCGGCGGGGTCGGAGATCGCCGCCATCATCTCGGGCGTCATCTCCGACGGGGGCGTCGAGCCGCCGGCGCCGCCCACCGTCTGCTGCTTCAGGCCGCGCTCGATCGTATCCACGACGGAGGAGGCTGGAGCAGGGGCAGGCGTAGGCGCTGGCGCAGGAGCCGGAGCGGCCACAGGAGCCGGAGCGGCCGCGGGAGCCGGAGCGGCCACAGGAGCCGGAGCGGCCACAGGAGCCGGAGCGGCCACAGGAGCAGGTCCGGCATAGCCCATGTTGCGCGCCATCTGATACAGCCCTTCGGCCGGATCGCGCCCTTCACGCACGAGTTGGGCCAAGAGCTGCGCGGCTTCGGTGCGCAGGACCTGCGTGCGCACCGCCGGGTCGGGGTAGAACGCCGAGAGGCGCTTGTCTTCCATCTGCAGCGCGTAGGCCGCCGCCTGGTCGTAGTCGGGCGTCTTGGCGCGGAACGACTGCTCGGCAGCGGCCACCGTCTGCGTGAGCGTGGCGTATTGCGTCTGCTGCTGCCGCTCGCGCTCCTGCTGCGCCCGCCACTCGTCCATCTGCTGGATGCGCGCCTGCAGCTGCTGGTTCTGGAAGGAGAGATACCCGAGCGGGTCCTGCTCTGGGTCCGGTGCCTGCGGAGCCTGCGCTTCCTGCATCGCGCGCTGGAACTGCTCGATCTGCGCGCGAAGCTGCTGGCGCTCGGCCTCGATCTCGGCGCGCTTGCGGCGTTCCTCGTGCAGTGCGGCGAGCGGGACCTGCGGACTCTCGGCCGGCGCCGGGGGTGCAGCCGTGCTCGGCGTTGGCGCAGGTGCTGGAGCGGGCGCGGCTGCGGGCGTTGCGGATGTCTCCGGCTCAGGGGCCGGCGTCGGCTCCGGGGCGCTCAGGGACGGATCGACCTCGGTCCCGCGGGAGGTGAAGAACTTCGACTCGGCGTCGTTCAGTGCCGTGGTGTTTTCGCTCAGGGCCATAAAGGTGCCTTTTTAGTTGAGGTCGCGCCGGACCGAGAGCAGTCCGACGAGGCTGAGGGTGAGATTGGACTGAGTGGTCGGGCAGGTGCAGGTGACGGCGTAATCGACGCCGTTGACACCGCCTTGGACGGGCTGAATGACCTGCGTCGAGCCGCTGTTGAACCCGGCCGCCCCGTTGAGGATGCCCGTCGGGTTGGAATCTGTGCCGTTGCTGACCGAGACGCCGAGGACAGGCGTTCCCGTGAGCGTAACGCCGCTCGGCAGGTCCTGCGTGAAGTCGAACGTGAGCGGCACCTTCTCAGAGGTGCCTTTGACGGGGAATCGGACGGCCAGGGGGTCACCGTGAAGTTGCGGGTGTAACTGCGCGAGAGTGTAAAGCTACGCGGCACAGAGCGGCGCACTGTGAAGTTGCGGGTGTAACTGCGCGAAATCGTCCACTGCGGAGAGCCTTGGGTCACCTGCGTCGGGACGCTCCCCTGCGCCGCCACACTGTCGTGGCCTTCAGTGATCGACGCCGACCCCGGCAGCGCGAACGCGCCGGTGCCCACGACGATATCGCCGCCCTCGAAGATCGACGCGGCGCCGCTGAGGGTGATGCCGCCCGTTGCGGCTGTGGCATCGGGCTGCTCGGTGATGGCTGCCGTAGCGCCAGCGCCGGCTGCCCCGGTGGCCGCTACAGTGTCGGCGCCCTCGGTGATGGTGGCGGCACCCGTGACCGAGAGCGCGCCTGTTGCTGAGACGGTATCGTCGGATTCGGTGATCGCCGCCGTGCCAGTGACCGAGAGGGCACCTGTCGCTGAGACGGTATCGCTTGACTCCGCAATGGCCGCTGTGCCGACTTCACCGCTGACACCTGTGGCCGCAACCGCGTCGCTGCCTTCGGTGATGGCGGCGGCTCCAGCGATGGCAATCGCGCCGGTCGCAGCCACCGTATCGCTCGCCTCAGTGATCGAGGCCGTTCCGGGGATCGCGATGTTGCCCGTTGCGGAGGTGGCGTCGCTGGCTTCAGTGATCGCCGCAGTGCCTGCCGCGCCGCTCGATGTTGGGATGCTGTACGCCCGGCGCCGGCGGTGGAAGATTTGCCAGGGGTTGGCGTTGAACTGGGCCACCTCGGCAGGGAGCAGGACGCGACCCCATACCGTAGTGAGGAACACATAACCATTCCATGGGGTTGCCACAGCGGCGGAGGAAGAGCCCGAAATTATCAGGTTTCCGGTCGTGGATGTGTCATAGGTAAGAGGGCCTGTTACCCCGAGGGACGCGACGGCATCACCTTGGAAGTAAAGAATCAGCTCGTTCTCGTCGAAGGTGCCAACAGCCGTGAAAGGGACCAGGGTGTTTCCGAATGTGTTCGGAGTGGTTCCATACTGACTGCCATTAGGGGAGATATTGGCCGAGATTGCATCCTGGCCGGCGCCTCCACCATTCCACTGAAAGTCGTAACTGACGTACGGAGCAGATCCCCCATTGGCCCATGTTTTGCTCATGGGCCTCGCATAACTGACGACACTGCCCGTGCGTTGACCAAAGATTGCCCATGAAGCGGAGGGCGGCTCTAGCTGAGCATCCCGCAGAACATAGCCGCTCTCGTTGGCGGCCCAGTTGACCGTCACGCCGTCCGCTGTTGGCACCATCGGGTTCTGAGTCCCGAGATAGGCGAGCGCTCGGCCTCCGACAGCATCTATTGCTGAGTTTCCGGGGAGAGCGAAACGCAGTCCATTGGCAAGCGGACTATCCCAATCAATTGGCGTCCCTGGCGGGGGCTGTACCGTCCAAGGTCTCCAGCCGCGCATGGGTTAGCCGTTGAGGTTGAGCTTGTTCAGCGCCAGCGAGATCGTGTTGCCGCTGGACGCGAGCGCACTGCCGAGGTTGTTCACCACGCCGAGTTTGAACTTCGTCGGGGGAATCTCAATACCGACCTTGAAGGAGCCGGTCTGAGCGGCCGCAGTGGCGTTGGTGGGCCACGACAGCGAGCCGATATAGCCGCTCACGGGCGTGACTGTGCCGCTCGCGATGCCATCGCCGTACGTCGTGCCGTCCTGATTCAACGGCTGGATGAAGAACGCCAGCGATGCCGCAGCAGCCGACGGAGCGACGGCCCCGAGCGCCAGGGAGATCGTGCCATCCGTCAGCAGGCCGCCGGTGTTGTCGATGATGACCGAACTCAGCGCGTAGCTGCCCGATGCGAGCGAGTTGATCTCAGTCCCGAAGGCCGCTTGCCAGGTTGCCGGCGCGGTGCCTAGGGGTGCATCCCAAATCAGGGTATCGCTCATGACAAGGCCCTCGCGGCGATCAGGTCGTTCTCAAAGACGCCACCGGGGAAGCCCCACAGACTCGCCTGCGAGACACTCTGCGTGCCGAGCGCGGTGATGGAGTCCGCGAACGTCGAGGTGAGGAGTCCTGCGCTCACGAGCGCTCCCACCATGCCGCTGATCGCCTGGGCGGTCGCTGGCACCGACATCTGCAGAGAGTCGAACAGCGGGGGTGGTCCGACCATGAGGCCGAGGGTCTGCGCTGCTGTGGCGGCTGCCTGCGTGACGCTGCCCGCGACGGCCGGCGGACTCGTGGCCCAGCCCTTCACGGTGGGTAACAGCCCAGTGAGCGCCAGCGCCTGCGTAACCGCTGATATCGGAATATCGACCGCCTGCGCCACCGTGGCGGCATTGACGGCGGCGAGGACCGCAGCGTCCGTCATGCCCGCGTAGGCACCTCCCGTGGCCATTGCCGCCTTGAGGGCGGCGTAGTTTGGGGACCCCATCTCACGCCCCGTTCGCGGTGATGGTGAAGCTCGTCACCGAGATCGTCTCGCCAGCCGTGAAGTCCACACTCGGGAAGTTGAGGTCAGCGCCCGAGGTGCCCACCGTGCCCTGTGCCACGCAGGTTGTGCCGGCGCTGGACGTGCAGATGCGCCAGTACCCTGCCGTGCCGGTCGCGGCCGCGGCCTCCGAGGTGATGGCGCTCATCGTGAGGACGCCGGAGGAGGTCGTGCCGATCGGATTCGACATGGGCAGCGATGCCAGCAGCGTGCCGCTCGCGGCGGTCGCGCAGTTGGCCGGCGCCGAGCCTGAGTAGATCAGCAGGTACGCGGTACTCCCGGCCTGCGTAGCAATGTCCGCGACGTTGTTGGTGCGGTGAGTGGTCGAGTATTGGATGGTCATGCCTGCGGTTCCTGCGGTTGGAGGGCGGCCTCGCGTTGTAACGCGGCCTCACGTTCGGCCTTCTGCTGATCGAGCGCCGCATCCCGAATGGCCGCGTGCGCGTTGAGGGTGTGTTCGAGCACCTTGGCGTGCGCGTCGAGGTGCGTCTGGTGGACCTTCGCCTGGGCGGAGGCCATCTCAGCCTTGGCCTTCACGACATCGCCCAAGAGCCCGATCTGCGCCGCGGCAGCCTTGCTGGGGTCGCCTTGGCCGACGTGCTGCGCCTGCGCCTCCTTGAGCGCTGCGGTGGCGTTCTGCTCGCGCGTCTTGGACTGGATTTCCTGCGCCTGAAGCTGCTGCGCCATCTGCTGTTGCTGCTGCGCCTGCGGGTTGTTCGCCGTTTTCATCCACTTCTGCACGAGCGCCCGCGGGAACGGCGAGTATTCGAGCAGCGGCAGGATGAACTGCGGGCTCATCATCTGCGGCGGCAGGTGCGGGGCGAGCGCGACGAACGTTTCCCAGGTCTGCTGCTTGACGTTCGGCGCGGTCGGAGCCTCGTCCACCACGATATCGTACTTGTCGATCTCGGGGTCGAAGGCGAGCTTGGCGTACTGCGCGCCCTCGGGTCCCTCGATGCGCACAAGACGCCCCTCGGGGATGTACTGGCGCATCATCTGCATCAGCAGCGTACCCTGCTCCTTGCGATAGCGGCGCAGCGCATCGAACAGGTAGGACAGCAGGTTGAGCCCTGCTTGGAGCCGCGTCTGCTCGAGCACGCCCGACACGTCGAGCTCCTTCGAGAAGCCCATCACCGCCGGATTGACGCCCGCCGCGTCGTTCAGCGACTGGTTGGCGTACATCATGAGCTGTTGCATCTGCGGCGGCCCTGAGCTCACCGGCCGCGGCATGATCTTGGGGTTCTGCCCGCTCAGGGAGCCGGGCTTGACGTAGATCATGGCCGAGGGGTCGGCGTAGTCGTCTTCGGCCTTGCGCGGGTCCTCGAAGGCGTCGATCTCCGCGAAGATGCCGCCCTTGGCCGAGGTCGCCACGATCTCGAGCGCCAAGCTCATGAACTTGTTGGACCACAGCTGCGGGTCCCGCATGGCGCGCACGATGCCGTACCACATGTGCTTCTGGTGGTCGCGCTTGGCCGTGATGGCCTTGTAGGTGAAGCTGTCGCGTACCGGACAGTCCTTCTCCTCGAGCACCTCCATGCCGGTCCAGAACATGCGCTTGTAGATCTTGCGGCGCTGCTCGATCGGCTTCACGCCGGGCGGCAGCATCGGCTGAATCACGGCCCATTGCTCCGGGTCGAATGTCAGCAGCCCCGCCTCCGAAGGCCGCACGTCGGGCATCGTCTGCTGGATCGCCATCATGAGCGCAGGCACTGCAGCGACCACTTGGCCCGGCACGCGGTAGATCGCTTCATACTCCCACCACTGGAAGTCGTGGATGAGCACCAAGTCACGTTCAGCGCCCGAGCGTCCCCCTGCGCCTGAGTCCGAGTGATAGAACGCCGCCGCGATCACGTCGATGGGGTCGCCCGTGCTCGTCTGCCGGCCGGTCGGCTCGAAGTCACCGAAGCTCGCGCGCGGCCACTGCTCCTGCGCGCGGGCGCGCTCCATCTTGCGGGTTCGGCACAGCCACTTCGCGCCCTTGTAGTTCTTCTTCTGGCACGTCGGGTCCACGTCCATCTCGCGTGGGTCGATGCGCTCGATGATGATCGTCCCGTCGATGTCGCTCTCATAGTCGGGTTCGGTGTCGGTCCACCCCTCGCCCGTGACCGCGCAGTCCTGGAAGGCATCCGACTCCTCGCCGTCCGCCCCGCATTCGTCGCGCACCCACTTGGCGGCGTTCGAGACGACTTCAGCGACGGGTGTCGCGCCAAGCTGGCGCGGCAGGTAGGCCGTGGCCTGACGGTTGGCGGTCTCGTGCCCGACGATGGCATCCACGATCGGCGCGATGCGGTTGAACACCGTCACGGGGCGCATGAGGTCCTCCATGACCTGGCGCTCCTCCGGCGACCACTGCTCGCCGGCCACGAAGTCGTAGGCTTTCTTCGCCTCTGAGCGCCACTGATTGCGCGTGCCGACGGAGTTCTTGAGCCACTTTTGGGCGGTTTCGAGGTCCATGAGGGTTCCTTATGCCGCCAACCATCCCCCGCGCCGCTGGCGCTGAGGGTACTTGTGGACGCGAGTCTGTTGGGTCCCCACCGCGAAGTAACGGGCGGCGTCCGCGCCGTTCGAGGACCAGTCGTGCTCAGGGTGCGCCGCGAAACACTTTCGCTTGTCGTCGTACTTGCGGTGATAGCTCACCAGCGCCTCGAGTCCGCGCGCGCACTTCACCTCGTCGAACCAGCACAGCGGCAGCAGCGCGCGCAGCGCCTCGATGCCATCGTCAACGGGAAGATTGGGCACAATCTGCGGCTCAAGCCCAAGTTCGCGCAGTGTCTCGATGCGGGACTTCCCCGAGCCGAGTTCGCGGACCTGCACGTCGTGCGGGAAGTGGTGGCCGGCGTAGGCGTACCCGCGCTCGAGCAGCACGCGGGCATAGTGCGCCAGGCCCTCGCCGCTGCCTTCGTAGTAGTCGATGACGCGGTGCTCGAAGCCCGAGGTCTGCGTGAACCAGATCGCCGTTGGGTCGTTGACCCCAAGGTCCCACCAGGTATGCACACCGAGCGCCGGGTCGTATGGCACGCGCGTGATGCGGCCTTCGCGCCGAGCGGTCTCCAGAAGCCGACCGTAGTAGCTGCCAGTGTTGGGAGCCTCGAAGCTGCAAAAAAACTCCTGCTGAATAAGCTCCTCGCTCATACCGGAGCGCCGTTCTTCGTCGATCTCAGCGGCCGAGACGATACCCGTATCATCGACGGTGATGACCTCGGAATACCATTGCGGGTTGGCGCGGGCCGTTTCGAGCAGCGTATGACCGTGGTTGCGGCCGCGGGGCGTGTAGATGAAGATCGCCCAACCGCCGTTTTCCCGCAGGATCGGCCGCACGAAGTCCCAGGCGAGCGGGTCCGTGAGCGACCACTCCGAGAATACGACGCCCACCGGGTTCGAGCCGACCAGGCTGTTGTAGTTGTCCGAGCCGCAAAGCTGCCAGACAGAGCCGTTGACGAGTTGGAGCTTCATCTCGTCGTTGCGGATGCCGGCGCGCACAGCCTCAGGGCATGCCTGATCAATGATGCGCTGACCGTCGCGATTGATCCCGTCCCACACCGCGAGCCGCGCCTGCCGCAGCGTCGGCAGCATGTGCCAGTACGTCCCCACCCGTTGCATCGCGGCGGTCGCGGTCCAGTTGATCGCGCTCGCGTCCTTGCCGGCGCGACGGTGCCACACCCCGACGTAACGCTTGCCGCCGCCCTCCATGTAACGAAAAAAGCCGCGCTGGTGCGGCTTGGCGGTCCAGTTGTGGGGGAGCTGGATTTTCACGGGCCGATGAGCGTCCAAACGTGTTTGCCATCTGCGCTGACCTTGGCGTCTACGATGCGCTCACGCCAGCGCCCACCGCGCACGACCTCCCAGTCGGTTTCGTGCCGCCGGTAGCCCCGAGCCAGGAGATCGCGCGCCTCGCGGCGTCTCACCAGCGCCTCGCGCGTGAGATCGGTGACCTTCACGGCGAGAATTTCACCGTGACTACCACGGCGTCCCAGTCCCTATCGAGCCCCACCGACCTGCGCAAAGCGTGCACGCGCATCATCGCGGCCCAGTCCATGGCGCGCTGGTGGGAATGCAAGATTTCGCCCTCCCACAGCTTGACGCTAAATGGGCGCGTATCCTCGCGCGCGCCGATGAGTGGCACATCGGGAGTCACGGCCAATTGCTCTCCGAGTCCTTCGCCATCGGGTCGTTGTCGCTCACCTTGAACTTGAGGCCGCGGCCAGCTTTGCTCTTGGGCGCGTTGTTGGCTTTGCGCTTGGCGACGACGGACGACCGCATGACCTCGACGATGGGCACGTCGCGGGCGACCTGGCGCGGCCTCAAGGGCTTCACGCTGCCCCCTTTCTCGATTGCGCCTCGCGCTCCATGGCGATCTCGAGGCAGTCCACGCAGGGCGTATGCGCGTCGGCCGCGACCCATTCGAGGCGAGCGTGCTCGGGATCGAGCCGCCCGTGCCCCAGGTGGTCCGTCATGGACCGGGCGCGCCGCGCGATCTCAGGGCCGGTCGCGAGATGGTCGAGAGTGATCTGCGCCTTGTGCTCCTCGCAGCACGCTCCGAAGCGGATGCGCACCGGGCCCTCCTTGCCCGCACCGCTCCCCTGCCGGCGCATGTTGGCGAGCTTCACGCCCGAGGCGCGCTCGTCGATGCCGAGCGACGGGATGACGATGATCGGCACCCACTTCGCGAGCTTCACGCCGGGCGGCAGTTGCTTCGCGGGGTCAGTTTTATCAAGTCGGCGCATGACCGTGCTCCAATTGTCTGAGTAGGTTTTCGAGGTCGATGGCGGCGCGCGCGAGGCGCGAGCGCTTGCCCGCGTCCGACTCGGCTGCCGCCTCCTCGCGTAGCTGAGCGAGGCGCGCGCGGATGGGCGCGAGGGCTTGGGGCGGGGGCGCCGGAACGGCTGCGGGTGCGCGATCCATCACATCACCGCCTCTTCGCGTGCCCTGAAGGCACTCCAGGCGCGCTCCAGGGGCTGCCTGCGCCGCGCGGCGTCTTTGCCCGCCACCCAGAGCCCGATGCGCTTATCGCCCGGCAGGTGGAACGGACAGCGAGCCGCAGGGCCGATGCCTTGGTAGGCATCGAATCCAGCCCGGAACGCCGCTCGCGCGACGTCCCAGGCCATGCCCACCACCGTCGCCACGGCTCAATCTCGGCCGCTGTGCTTCGCCACGTCCCCGCGGTCGGCGCGGTCCACCGTATCGCCAGGCTTGCCGCCGCCGGACTGGTTCTGATTCGACTCGCGCAGGCTCGGCCCCTTGGGACGGTTGTCCCAGCGCTCACCTGGGGCGCGCGTCTCCATCGGACTGGAGCCGGCAAAGGGCGACTTGCGGCCCTTGTTCTCCTGGCCGAAGTTGTTGCGGCCGGAGCCCTCTTTGGGGTGCACGCCCTTGCGGTGCGGCTCATCAGCGCTGCGGCTGCGGCGGCGGTCGTCGTGTCGTTCGTCACGGGATGACATTGCGGATCTCCTGGGAGAGTGCGGCGAACTTGGCCGCGATGTAGGCCTCGATCTTCGTCACGACGGCATCGGCCGCCCAGAGCGGGTGGCCGGCATCGTGCAGGGCAGCGTGCAGTTCGGCGCGGGCCTTCTCGAGCAGCGTTTCGAGTTCGTTCGGCATGTCAACGGCCTCTGGCGGAGTGTTTGCGCGGCAGGACCCCGAGGCGCTGATGCAGCTTTGCGCGCGCCTCGCGCACGATGTGCGATTCCTGCGACTTCGAGATGTGGCCGGCCTTTTCGGCGCGCGGTGCCATGCGAATGGCGGCCTCCGCGTGCGACTTGTCCTCGATCGGGAAGGAGCGGTCGGGGCCGGCGAAGGATTTTGGCGCCAAGCGCTTGCGCTCAGCCGCAGTCAGTTTGGACATCGGGGATCTCCGGTGCGTGAGAGGGGGCCTCAGGCAATCCCTGCTTGACGATGCGCACGATCAGCTCACCCCCGTGCTCGTGCACTTCGGTCGGCTTGCCGTCGATGCGGTTGGCGAGGTGATTCACGGCCCAGGAGTCGCCCTCGATGGCGAGCGTCACGAGCTTCGTGGCCGCGAGGTCGAGGCCGCGGTCGGCGTCACCACCGGCGGCGCGTTCGAGCGCACGCAGGATCGCTGCGCGCCAGCGAGCGCCTTTAGTCGCGTTCTTGTTCCCGACCGGTGCACCCATGGGCGCCGATAGTGCCACCAACCGTTCCACGTGAAACGTCAGATTGCGACAAAACCCGCCGCCTCGCCTCGAGGTACGCGACCCGCAGCCATCGCTGCACTGTCCTCGGGCTGCAGTCGAGGCGTGCGGCGAGATCCTTGACGCGCGGGACGTTCGCCAGGGCGTCGGCCCAGCGCTGAATGGCCATACGGTCGTCAGGGCTCAGCTTGGAGGGGCGCATGGGGACTCCAGGGGTATTGAGACAATTTCTAGCGTACGCCTTAGGCAGCGCTTCAGCGAGTGCACAAATGGGTGCACAAATGCACCGATGCCAAAATGATGTTGCACCGCCGCTACATTCACGACGCCCACACTCGCTAACCGCTGCGGTCCGAGACGTCCATGAAGTCCGTGATCTCCCACCCGCATTACGCGCAAACTTAATGTCCTCGCGCGCGTGATCGGCCGTGATCCATGATTTTTAAGGAATTCTTCATTTTTGGGGGTTCTGTGGATAGAGATAGCAGATCACGGACTTCATGGACTTGACGGACGGCGACCCTCGCAGAGTGCTTTAGCCTGAGCTATACGGTCCCTGAGCGTAAGCTGGCGCTTGGCGTATACGACGACATTTTTACCACACACTTTCCACCGGCCGTCCGCCTGGTGTTCGTTGCGCACGGGCACATAGCCGACCGCCTCGAGCCGATGCGGGATCTGCCGCGAGTTGCGCCGGTCCTTGAGCCACGCTCGAAAGTCGTCCGAGGCGTAGAGCTGAACGTCCTCGATCGTGAGCGCCCCCGGAGAATTGAGCGCGTCGATCACGTCGGCGATTTCGCCATCCTCGGGCGCGCGGCCGGCGTCGACCATCCGGTGCCACGCTTCGGTCTGCGGCGGCGGAGCCTTGGGGTCGAACCCCGATAGGTCTGCGGTGCGCAGAAACTCGACGACGTGCCCGATGCCGCCCTCCCGATACCAGCGGTAAAGGTCGCGCCAGTAGTCGGGGGTAAATTCCTCTTTGGTGAGCTCCGACCACGCGACGTAGTGGCGCCGATCGTCTGGAGGCAGGTAGATGCCGTCGATGTGGTTCGTGGTGATGATCACCCCGCACACGTTGAACACCGAATACTCGCGCAGGTTCTTCTCATCGACCCTGAGCACGTCGGGGGGCGCCGCGGTGAGGGGCTTCAGGTGCTCGTAGAGCCCGTAGCGGTCGATATCGCCCAGATCGCGGGCCTCGCTCATCCGCAGGATCACGCACTTCAGGAAGCCGTTGAAGCGCCCCAAAAGCTGCGTCGGGGTGACCTCCGAGAAGTTCCAGTGACCGACGGCGTATTTGACGGGCTCGAGCAGCGAGTCCTTGCCGATGCCTTGGCTGCCGCCGAGCACAATGGCGTGATTGACCTTCTCGCCCGGGTGCTGCACGCGGTGCGCGAGCCACGAGATGAGGTGCGCTGCGTGCTCGGGGTAGACCTTGGCGATATGATCGAGCCAAGGCGTCACGAGGCTGGCGTTGCCGCTGATGGGCTGCGGTGGTCGGTACAGGTTGAACACGCGCGCCTCGGGGCGCTGAATCCAGCCGCCGTCCGACACCAGGCGTCCCTCGATGAGCATCCCTTCCGCGGGCGCCCAGGTCATCTGGTGAACGGGCCGGCTCAGGTCGAGGATTTGGCTCGGCTTGCCGGTGTCGACCGGCACGGAGGCGTTCACGCTGGCCGCTGGCCAGAGTTCGCGGGTCGGGATGTAGAGGTACTGGTGCGCCGGCAGATAGGCGTAGAAGTCATCCAGCGCGGCTACAGCGGGTCTGCCTGCGGCCTCGGGGTCGTCCGCGTAGGCGTCGATCGGGGGAGAATCGTCGTGCGGCGCGTCGACAGGGGCCGTTTCACGTGAAACGTATCCCTTGGCTTTGGCGGCCACGATGAGCGATCCGAGGCCAACGACCGCACCCCCCGAACCGCCCGGAGTGAAGCTCGCCCAACGATATCGGCAGTCGTCGACACCGGCATAGTTTGTCGGCGCCGAGGCCGTCAGTTCGCCCGCCGACCAGGCGTGCCATAGGGCGAATCCTTCGTCCGACCCGCTCGAGGCGAGGTGAATGGCCATCCCGGCCTGGATCCAGCCGTCATAGTCCGCCGGGTCGAGATAGGCCAGTACGTCACGCAGGATCCTCTCATCGCGCCGCCAGCGGGCCGGGGAATTCGCCGGCAGCGGGGCGACTTCGCGTGGGACGATGGCCCGCTCTTCAAGCAGCCCGAGCGGCAGGTCCGCAAGCTCCCCCGCGGCGGAGCCGCCATGGAGTGGCCACCAGATGATGTAGCCGCCTTCGCCGCGGATGTCGACGCCGCCGCGGCGACTGCCGGCGAGGTCGACGCAGGCCCCGCTGCGGTATTTCGTGCCATTGGCGCGGAACAGGTAGTGCCGCCCTCCCGAGAGCGTCGTATGGGTGCGGGTGCTCATGAGCGCATCGACGTGCGCCTCGAGCCATGCGCGCCCCGCGGCGTCGGCCTTGGGGCTGTCGTAGTCAACCACCACAAGTGCCGTGATGCTGCCCGCAGGTACGCCGACGAGCGCCTCGGGCCACCGACGCCACCACGCGCGGATCTGCTCAGGGTCCTGGCTCGCGGCATGGAATCCGCGCGCAATGAGCGGGGTCTTGGGTTTGAGCGTTCTCGGGCGCCCGCCGATGGTGACCGTTTCCTCCGACGCCCGGCATGGGAATACTGGGAATCGCCGCGCGAGGGCCTCGACCGCTTCAAGGGCGGCTGGCGTCAGCGCGAGGCTCACAGCCGCCACCTGAGCAGGAGATTGGCGAGCCACCGGGGACAGAGCGGGCGCAGCGCGGCGAGCGCAAGCGGCCCTACTCGGGTGTCGGCCTCAGCGCGGCCGTCCGTCGTCCAGCGCCTCACGGGTCGATCCCCAGGCGCTTCTCCAGCGCCGCTCGAATCTGCGCGTACGTGGCCGTCGGCGGGAGGTCGAGGATGTAGAGCAGCCAGCGCCGAAAGGCGTTGCGGCTGCGGATGGGTCGCGATGTCATGACCGTCTCTCTCGTCTCCTGGGTTGAATGCGTCCGGCCGGAGACGGGGGAGCCTTCCCTGCGCGGCTGGTCCGGGGATCAGTCCGGGGCCGCGAGGCAGGTAGACGCGAGGTTAGCGTACGCTCACGGCTCCGCGGCGGCAATCCCCCTCGGCCCTCTCGTGCCCAACTCCAGCTCGAGGAGGCGCAGGCTCGGCTCTGGGATCTGCGTCGAGCCGCGCCTCCAAGAACCAATCTGCTGGCGCGTGCGGTTGACGATGCGCGCGATCTGGCTGTTGTTCAGTTTGAACTTTGCGGCGAGCAGGTTCAGTCGCTCGCGGCGGAGGGTAGGGTTGAAGCGGAGGGGGTCAAAAGCTCGGGGTGCGGTGGTCATGGCGTGCGGCCCTCAAGAATGGCTCGGGCGTCGTCGACCGACCGCGCCACCCCCGCGAGTCCTCCGCTGCGGCGCACGAGCTCGATGAAGGCGGCCTGCTCGTCGGTGAGCCGCCCGCGCGGGGCCTTCACCTCAATGGCGACGAAGCGGCCGCCCTCGGTCCAGCCGATGAGGTCGGACACGCCGGGCGCGGCGAGCCGGATCGCGTACGGCCGGGCCAGCACGAGCAGGTCACGGTTGTGCTGGAGCACGCTGCCCTGCCACGCGACGCCGGCATTGACGCGCAGCAGGCGAGTCGGGCCGTGGGAGAGCTCCAAGAGGATGGAGGTCTGGGTGTCTCGCTCGCTCACGCCTGCCGCCTCTGCTTCGCCAGCCTGCCGTGATAGACATGCTCTGCCCAGCGCGGGGAGTATCCCTTGCGCCTCGCAATCTCCATCAGCGCCTCCAAACTCTGCGCCCGCCCCTGCTCGCGGCGCTCAGCCCTCTTGGCCAGCATCTCCGGCGTCACCTCCGCGAGTTCGCCGTCCCGCTGCTCGATCTCGCGCGGCTTGGCGGGAAACTCGTAGCCGCACTCGCTGCAGACCCTAGCCTGCGCCGGCAGCGCGCAGAAGCAGTGAGCGCAGACGCGCACACTTGCGCTGGGCTTGCGCTTCTCGCGCCCCTCGTCGCCCGCGAGAGTCCACTGCCTAAGCTCGTGCGGCAGCCCGTGGCGATAGCAGTTGCCGACGTGGTCCAATAAAATGGCATGGTTCTTGCCTTCGCACGGCCGCAGGATTCGGCCGATCTGCTGGAGGTACAGGCCAAGCGATTGCGTCGGCCTCAGGAAGATCCCGACGTGCGCGCCGGGGACGTCGAAGCCCTCCTCCAGGAGGGCGACTGAGGTAATGACCCGAATGCGTCCCGCTCTGAAGTCCTCGACCACACCGCGCCGCACGGTCCGCTCCATCGTCCCGTCGATGGAGAACGCCGCGTATCCGGCCTCGCGAAACTGATCCGCCACCGACTTCGCGTGTTTGATCGACACGCAAAACACCAGCGCCGGCAGGCCGTCGGCATGCTGGCGGTAGTGCGCGAGCGCCGAGCCGGTGATGGCCGGCTTGTCCACTAGCGCCTCGGCAGCTGCCGTGACGAACTCACGAGCGCGCTCGGGCAGCCCGGAGGCGTCCACGGTCGGCGGCGAAAATAGCCTATACGGCGCCAAATAGCCGCCCTCGATCAGTTCGCCCATGCTCGGCCCGGTGATGAGGTGATCGAAAATCGTGCCCAAGCCTTCGCCCGAGAGCCGGATCGGCGTCGCGGTCACGCCAAGTAGCTTCGCCTTCGGCCACTCGCGGATGATGCGCTCGAACGTCTCGGCCCGCGCGTGGTGCGCCTCGTCGATGACGACGAGGTCGGGCTGCGGCGTGCGGTCGAGCCGGCGCACCAGCGTCTGCACGCTCGCGATTTGCACGGGCGCGTCGAGCGCCGGATAGCCCGCAGCGATGAACCCGTGCGGCGTGCCGGTGAGGTCGAGCGCTCCCGATATCTGGTCGATCAGCTCTTGGCGGTGCGAGAGGATGTAGACGCGGTTGCCCTTGTCGGCCGCCCCGTGGGCGATGAAAGAGAACGTGAGCGACTTACCCCCTCCCGTGGGGAGTACATACAACGGCGCCCGCTTGCGCAGCGGCCCGAACGCCTCGCGGATGCTGGCGATGCCGGCGGACTGGTAGGGGCGGAGCGATATCACGCGAAAAGCCGTCCCTGCGCATACGCTGCGGCGATGCGCTCACAGGCGATGTCGAAGTACTTCTCGCAAATCTCAATACCGATGAACTTGCGCCCGAGGTTGGCGCAGGCGACGCCGGTGGTGCCGGAGCCCATGAAGGGGTCGAGGATCGTCTGTGCGTCCGCTACAAATGACAAACACCATTCCATTAGGCGCAGCGGTTTTTGCGTAGGATGTCCAACGCGCTCCGGATTCGTCTCGCTGATAGACACGGAAAGTTGTCGGCTGTTGCGGTCAAACGACGTCCATGCGAGCTCAAATTGAGCCATGCTAGGCGGGGCGTCAGGCTTGAACCAAGAGAGCCACCCTCGGCTCGTCGGGAGGGTGTAATAATTTCCTCCCCATATGATTGCGGGCGCAATGTCTGGAAGCATGGGAACAACGTCGACGATTTGATCATCCCACGATTCTGGCTTCATCCCAGCGCGTCTCTGGCCTATTGTGGGTTGAGCGGCAAAACCTATCCCATACGGCGGATCAGTCACCACCGCATCAACCTTCGGCAGCCTCGGCAATATCTCCCGGCAATCCCCGAGATACAGCGTTGCGTCCCCGATGTGCTCGACTCTAGTCACGCGAAAATCACCACCAGCCCCACCACGACCCAAAACGCGATGACCGCGATGAGCGCCCAGCCGGCCGGCGTGAGGTGCCTCACGACCGCCTCCGATACCGGTACGTGACCGACTTGTCCACCTCCCGCTTGAGCCCGAGATAATCGAGCACGCGCGGCCCTGGGGTGCGTTTGCCGAGCATGATGTCCGACAGATACGCCGCAGAGCAGGGTATTTCCCGTGCCACCGAGCGCAGCGAACGGCCGGCCATGCGGGCCTTGAGCATTTTGAGCGGGTCAGCCATGTCTAGGCGCACGATCACGGTTTTCAATGCCCCAAGTACTCATGGCACCCTCAATACCCGCCACGCCTGCCGAAGAGCAGATCTTCATCGCCCTTGTGGTGGCGCATCCATGCATGCCAATCACCCGGACGCTCGCCGAAGGCCGACACGCTCAGGACAAGCGAACACCAGGAGCCATCATCTAAGGTCTCGGAGAACTGGACGTTGAGGCCGGCTGGCTCCTTCCCGTCAGTGGTCTTTATTATCGTCACGCTGTAATCGTCGTTGCGCCTGAAAAAGAGGCCATCTTTGACATGGAACATCGAGATTCTCCTAAGTAAAATCTATTGCATTCGAGCCAAGGCGGATGGCGCGCCACAATAGCGCCCGACCTTCGTATCGGCTGAATCAGCATCAGCATGCCCCGGACGCTACCACAAAAAAAATACGCTGACAATGCTTGACATGTACGCTTACAGTGGATAGAGTGCGCACATGGTCGGCATGGGGCCGACGGGAGAGAGACGATGAGCGCCGATTACCCCAACCGCCGCGACTGGCTCAAGCGCCGCGCCACGCCGAAGCGCCTGCCAGGCCGCCTGATCTGGAACAGCGGCACGCGCGGCACCTACGCGCCCCGCAACCCGACGTATGGCGCGCAGTGCAACCACGAGCTCGCGATGAAGCGCGAGCGTGCGCGGAAAGCGAAAGGGCCGAACCTATGAGCCGCATGACCGACTCCGACGAATCCGCCCTCGACGCGCTGCTCGCGGTCGTGTGCTTCGTGGTGGCGATTGTGGCGATTATTGGAATAGGGGTGATGCTGTGAAAATGCGCGTGCGAGACACGGGGGAAGTGGTGGAGCTGCCGGGGCTTGGCGCTAAGGGGGACTGCCCGAGTGAATGCAGTTTCTTGTGCACGCTGGATGCGGGCCACGCCGGGGTTCATGTGGGCCACGATGATGGCGGCCCGCTCGCTTTTTGGCACGACGGCGACACATACCCCACTCTCGTCGATCCCTTGGAGCCCACCCCATGACCCTCCGCACCTTCACCGTCCGCATCGGCTCGCTGGAGCTCGCCGCTCGCGCCACCGTCACCGGCAAGTTCCGCCCCGCCGTCACGCAGGCCGATCCCGACCGTTGCTACCCAGAGGAATGGCCCGAGGTGGGCGTGCGCGAGCTGTGGACGCTGCCCCCGGCGTTCAGCGACGTGCGCCGCGTGGATATGTCTGGGCTGCTCGACGACGAGGCTATCCTTGAGGCCGTCCACGCGCAGATCCTCGGCCAGCTCGCCGAGGCCGAGCGCGAGGGCGACCCGGACGCCTACGACAAGTGGCGCGATAGCCAGATGGAGAGACAAGCATGAGCACTTTCGACTTCGGCTTCGGCCCGGTTCCCGCGCACCAACATACGAATGGCGGCGGTTGGGTTGCTGACACAGCCCGCGTTGACGACTCGGCGTATGTCTGTCCTGACGCGCAGGTCTCGGACAACGCGCGGGTCTCGGACAACGCGTGGGTCTGGGGCGACGCGCGGGTCTCGGGCAACGCGCGGGTCTCGGGCGACGCGCAGGTCTCGGGCAACGCGAAAATCGCCAAACCCTCCGATTATCTGCTGATCGGCCCTATCGGCTCTCGCGCAGCATTCATGACGTGGACACGATCAGATAACTGCATCGCCACGGGCTGCTTTCGCGGCACGGTTAAGGAATTTCTCGCCGCCGTGCGCAAGACTCACGGCGATAATGAGCACGCCAAGGCGTATCGCGCGGCAGTGAAATTTATCCGCGCGATGGAGAAGCTGGCATGACCCTTCCGACTATGCGCCCCATCACCTCCCGCTGCGCCATCCCGAACCGCGCCGAGGCCGAGGCGCGCGCGCTGACGGTGCGCATGGCCCTCACCGAGACGCTGCTGCGCTGGCGGCGCGACCTGACCGCCGCTGAGCTTGCCCTCACCGACGCCATCGAGGCCGACGAGTCCATCGAGCCGCTCACCGACTCGGTCGAGCAGTTGCGCCAGGGCATCCGCCACCTGACCGAGGAGTTGAGTTTGTGAAAAAGACGCGCCTCTACGGCACCTTCCGCGACTCCCATCCCGTCGTGACCGTGAACCCGCGCCCGGCCTTCGACCTTCGCGACCCGCGCCAAGCGCACCGCTACAAGCGGTGGCGGGAGTGCGCGGTGAGACTTCCGAGCAAGCCGCTCAGCGAGCGGCATTTCTAACCACCGGAGATTACGATGACCACAACCACCGCCACCCCGCGAACCGCCGTAGCAACGCGCGTTGCAGCGGACGGCAATGCAGTCACGTTCGAGTCGATGGAGCGCATGGCTTCCGCCGTTGCGAAGTCCGGGCTGTTCGGCGTCAAGACGCCCGACCAGGCCCTTGCGCTCATGCTGGTCGCGCAGGCCGAAGGCCGCCACCCCGCGACCGCCGCGCAGGAGTACCACATCATTCAGAACCGCCCCGCGCTCAAGGCGGACACGCTGCTCGCGCGCTACCAGCAGGCCGGCGGCACCGTCAAGTTCGAGGAGCTTTCTGAGAAGCGTTGCGCGGCAACATTCTCGCATCCCGCGAGCGGCGCGTTCACGATCGACTGGACCATCGAGATGGCGCAGCGCGCCGGACTCGCCAACAAAGACACCTGGAAGTCCTATCCCCGCGCCATGCTCCGCGCGCGCGTCATCAGCGAAGGCGTGCGCACCAGTTTCCCTGGCGTCGCCATCGGCGTCTACACGCCCGAGGAATTGCAGGACGGCGCGCCCGAGGTCGATATCACGCCCGTCTCGCAGGCCGACGCGGTCCGCACGGTCGTCGAGAATGTCAGCGCCACCGCGCTCACCGACGCCGAGCGCCAGGAGCATTTCGACGCCATCGACAAGAGCGCGGATCAGGCCGCGCTTGCCGTCGCGTTCGCTGCCGCCTGGAAGCACGCGAAGGAGGCGCACGACACCAGCGCGCAGGCGGCGTTCAAGGCCGTCTACGATGCGCGCAAGGCCGAGTTGACGAAGGAGGGGCAGGTATGAACGTCCGCGAGCTCAAAATCGTCAAGACCGCAGACAATCATTACACCGTATTCTGCGGCGAGGATTATTCAGACGATCTGACATGGGGCGAGATGATCGACCAAGTTATTTCCCTGACGCATCCTGAAATCTCACGGGAACGCTTCACGATGGCAACGCCGGAATTCTATCAGGCGCGGCGAGAGCGGTGGAATGCCATGCGCGCCGAGGTGAAACCATGAGCACCCTCCCCGCCCTCTACGAAATCGCGCAGCAGTACCACGAGCTAGCGCTCTTGGCCGACGCCGACGACCTGCCGCCCGAGGTGATCCGCGACACGCTCGAAGGACTGCAAGGCACGCTGGAGGCGAAGTCCACGAACATCGCCAAGTTCATCCTCGGACTCGAAGCCGAGGCGAAAATGATCGAGGACGCAGCGCGGCAGCTCGAGGCGCGCGCGAACCGGCGCAAGCGGCGCGCGGAGTCGATCAGGAACTACATGCTGTTTCAGCTCCAGCAGGCCGGCGTGACGAAGGTCGAGTGCCCCGAGTTCACTATCGCGGTACGCAAGAACCCGGAAGCGGTTGAGATCGACGACCCGGAGCAGGTGCCACCGGAGTATATGGTGCAGCCCGATCCACCGCCGCCGCGTCCAGACAAGAAGGCGATTAAGGATGCGCTGAAGGCAGGCGTGCCCGTGCGTGGCTGTTGGCTGCGCTCGGGCGAGCGGCTGGAAATCAAGGTCTGAGGTATTGGTCTGAGGTATCCCCGCCAGCGTCCATCTAGTCCCGGTGCATGGGGTTAGTTGAGCCGGGCGAGACGCTGGCGGGGATTTTCCCGAACATTGGAGACAACAGTGAGCACAGCAGTATCAGATATTCCCGTCGCCGAGGGCTCTCCCGCACAAGGCGAAGTCCTCTCGGCCGATCTTGAGAAGGTCGGTGCGGCGCTGACCGAGTACTCGAAGGTCGATGCCGGGCTCGCCGAGTTGCGCCAGACCTACGGCGCGGTGATCTACGACGTCAAGACGGCCGCGGGTATGGACGCGGCCCGCAAGGCGCGGCTCGCCGTGCGTGAACCGCGGTATCGCGTCGAGGAGATCCGGAAGTCCGCGAAGGCGCCCTTGCTCGCGCTCGGCAAACAGATCGACGGGGAGGCGAAGCGAATCACCGCGGCGCTTCTCGAGATCGAGACGCCAATCGACGAGCAGATCCGCGCGGAGGAGACGCGGCGCGAGACCGAGCGCAAGGCCAAGGAGGACGCCGAGCGCGCCCGCGTGCTCGCCATCCAGACGAAGCTGGCGAAGCTACAGAGCCTGCCGGAAGCCTACACCTCGGCCCTCGCGCCGGCGAAGCTCGCGGAGATCATCACGCAACTGGAGGCTGGCCTGACGTTCGATTACCAGGAATTCTCCGACGCGGCCGAGGCGCTGCGCCAGTTCGCTCTGGTGGCACTTCGCCAGGCGCACGTCGAGGCCATCGAGCGCGAGGAACAGGAGGCTGCTGCGGAAGCTGCGCGCGCCGCCGAGGAGGCTCGACTTGCGGCCGAGCGCGCTGCTGAAGCGGCCCGCATCGCTGCGGAACAGGCCGCCGCCGAGGAGCGTCTGCGCGAGGAACGCGCCAAGCTCGAAGCCGAACAGGCCGCGCAGCGTCGCAACGCAGAGATCGACCAGCGCATCCGGGCGCTGAGCGGGCCGGCGCACCTCACGGCCACCGATTCGCCGCTGCTGATCGACCAGGCCGTCGCCCAGCTCGCGGATGCGACGCTCACCGAAGCGGACTACGGCGAGCGACTGGCGGAGGCACAGGAAGCGCGTAAGGCCGGCGTGACCCGGTTGCAAGCGCTCTGGAAAGCTGCGCTCGCACACAAGGAGGAGCAGGAACGCCTCGCCCATCAGCGCGCCGAGCAGGAAGAACTCGCCCGCGCCCAAGCCGAACGTGAGGCAGAGATCGCGCGCAGGGAGCGCGAACAGGAGGCGGCCGAGGCTGAGCGCAAGTGGCTCGCTGAGCAGGAGGCCCAGAAAGAGGCCGAGCGCAAAGCCGAAGCGGAGCGCATCGAACGCGAGCGCCAGGAGCGTGAAGCCGAGCAGGCGCGCCGGCGGGCTGAAAGTGGCGAGCAGTTCCTGCGCATGAGCGCGGAGGACATCGTGCGCTGGATCGCCAGCGAACTCGGCTGCGAGCGGATCATCGTCGCAGAACGCCTCGCCGAGATTCCGCGCGAGGATTGGCTCGCGCTGACGCAGGAGGTGCCGAAGTGAGCGCGGAGAAGGTTGGGACGACGCCGGGGCCGTGGCACTAACGCGGAGAATTGGAACAGTCAATGAGGGCGGCTGGACTCGGGACCGACACCATGGCGGTGGGAAAAACCACAGTACGGTATGACGCACTGGCCCGCATCGCGAAAGCGGTGAAACGAATTCGGGAACAACCGGAGGCAGCGCACGGAGACGGGTGCCACCGCACGCAGCCGCCCTCATCTCAGAACGGCACCGGCGACGCATCACGCAACGCCTGCGCCGACATCCGCGCGGTGATCGAGAAGGCGGAGGGCGGAGCGTGACCCCCGAACTCGTCGAGCGTGACGCTGTTATTAGCGACTGCGGACGCTATCGTTATCGACTGTGGCGCCAGTGGGCGTATTCTGAGCTGCGGCCCATCTTGTGGGTGATGCTGAATCCGTCTACCGCAGACGCCGCGATAGACGATCCGACGATCAAGCGGTGCATGGCCTTCTCAGCGCGCTGGGGATACGGGGCCATGTGGGTTGGCAACCTGTACGCTTTCCGCTCGTCTGATCCATCAGTGCTGTGGACCATGGGTGCCGAGGAGGCGCGCGGCCCGCATAACGTTCTGCATCTGCGCGAGATGGCGAACGAGAGCGCGCTCACAGTTTGCGCTTGGGGGACCATGGGCGCGCACGAGTACCTGCTGCGGAACGATTATTGGTCGCCCGGCGGTCTTTGGTGCATCGGACGTACGAAAGACGGTTTCCCGAAACATCCGCTGGCTCGCGGACGGCATCGCGTCCCTGATGACGTAACACTTCAGAGGTATCCGTGATGACTACAGAACTCGTCGAGCGCGGCGGCCGGCTGATTGTCTCCGCGCCGTTCAATCCAGCATGGCGCGAGTGGGCGCGTGACCACGGCGGCAAGTGGGACGCCGGCTCGAAGGCGTGGACGTTCCGCCCGTTGCAGCGTTACGCCGTCGAGGCGGCGCTGCGGGAGATTTTTGGAGGTGAGGACGATGAGTGACCCCGTCAACGAAGCGTTCGAGTGCCTAGTGGCCTTGTACGAAGCTCGATTCGGCCGACTCGCACCTGGCAAAGACGACCCCATGCAAGATTCAAGCAGCGCGGAGAACCGAGCGCGGTACAGCGAATGGTTAGCCACTAACGCGCTCTACGACGCCTGCCGCAAGATCATCGAGTTGGAGCAGCGCATCGCCGAGATGCAAGAGGTGAACGAATGAGCAATCCGAATGACAACGATCCGGCCTATCCGGTCCCGCATTTCGCGCGGCCTGATGGGCATGTCGATTACGGCTTCAGCGGCCTCACAAAGCGCGAGCTGTTCGCAGCGAGGGCGATGCAGGGGATACTGGCTAATTCCGGTTGCCGCGCAAATACCTACGAAGTCTATGCAATAGACAGCGTGCGCTACGCCGACGCCCTGCTCGCCGAGCTGGCGAAGGCGAGGGAGCAGCCATGAGCACTCCGACCGACCACACCCCCGAGCGGTTCCGCGAGGTTGAGCCGCTGCGACTCGGTGGCCGAACGTTAGCTGAAATTCGGTCGTGCTACGACGTGCGTGACACGCTGGACGTTCGCCCTCGTTATCACTCTATCGCCGAAGCCCGCGCCCTTCGCGACTGGCTGAACAAGGCGCTGCCGGAGGAGAAGCCGTGAGTGACTATAGTGACATCGATCCATTCCATGTCCACTCCGACGAATACAATCGGCTGTGGAAGCTCGCGCGTGCTAATGGGTGGGTCATCCCGGCTAATGACGCTTTTCCAGAGCATGCGTGGATAATTTACTGGACTGGCATGGATAGGCTTTTGCGCGGCGAACAGCGTGGTCGCCCCGTGCCGCCGCATAGGAGCGCCTGAGATGACCGACCCCACCGCTCCGCGCGACCTCACTTACGAAGAACGCGCGACATGGGGCGAGTGCCCGGTGTGCCATGCAAAGCCGGGCGAATGGTGCTCGAATAATCACGCAGGTATAGCCGAGAAAGACCCTATGGGAGCGCACCTCTTACGACTACAGCGCGCGCCGAAGCGCGTGAGGATGGTGGTTTGTGAGTGAACAGCCGACGGAGAGTCCGATGATGACCTCGCAGGAGAACCCTATGCTCACTACCGATCCCCTCCGGCGCTGGAAGTGCGAATCCTACTGCACCTGCGGCTCACGGAGGGGCCATTTC
>JAEHJW020003143.1_pt1 | contig 41163 bp, 63 predicted proteins | sample 9271431 | NCBI WGS metagenome assembly JAEHJW02 | reverse complement strand
TACGAAGCCACCGCCAGCCAAGTTGATACGAGCGTCCGCATCAGTCGGTGGGAGCAGAGTCGAAGCAGACGGCGAACTCTTGAGGATATTGGAGATTTCCTGACCCTGATTTGAGTTCATCATGAATGCAGTTGGGGAGAGCTGGACAGAGTTCCAGATTTCAGCGCAAAGCTTATCTAGAATGTCAACTCCACCACCGCTAGAAACAGCAGCAGGAGCGAGTCCACCGTTGTCAATGAAGATAGCGCCAGTTGGGATTCCCGTACCGGGAGTAACCGGAACTCCACCACCGGAGACTGAAGAATAGTCACCAAGGGATGAGGCGGTTACACCGTTGTAGTAGTTAGGACTAAAGGAATTGTCAACCGTAGGAGGCGTACCGTTGCCCGGAACGGGTGGGTTAGCCAAAGGCAAGCACCCAGCACCCGGACGTAGCGCCGACATAAGCGGCATCTGGTTCACTGTTGGCAGTGGGTTGGACGCACCTGAAGTCGGGATAGATGTTATCGTTACAGTTCCGACAGAAGTCGTTGTGTAGTAGAACATAGATCCAGCAGCAGTCCCAACATAAATGTCGTATGCAGCAGCGCCCTTTACAGCAGCCCACGTGGCAGAGACAGAGTTAGTCGTGCCAGCGCTAACAGCAACGCTTACGTTCGCTGAAGCAGGAGCAGACCCACCGTCGAAGTAGTTAGCGCCAGAACGTGGTGCTACGGCTACAAAGACAGTGAGAGAAGCGCCGATTTCGCCGCCCGTTGCTGATGGAGTAAGCGTAATGCTACCCATAGCAGGAAGCGCCCAAGCCTGAGCGTTGATGATTAGCATGTCTTGGCTGATGAGCACTTGGTCAAGCACATACAGCTTGGCCTGAGCAATCTCATCGACATAGGAACGGCCCAAGGCCACGGCATCAAGCGTTACGATGCCCGCAAAACCTACGGGATTGTAAGGAGCCTGAGAGTTGACTACTTGGAAGTTCGACCTAGCCGCTGCATAATCACGGCCCATTGCGCCCGATGGTTGCTGGTTGTTGATGTTCAACCATGATCGCCACATAGCAGTTGGCGAACCCATACCGGCAATCTGTCGGGAGAACGACTTGGTGTTCATACGAGCTGGCACGTTCACGGGAACGAGGGACAAGAAACGAGTGAGGTCAACGCCCCATGCGCCGGTATCACCGAAGATACCGGAACTTGAACTCTTGTTCAACATTCCCATCGTGCCAGTCGTGATACGTGTCATATCAATTTGCGAAGGCATTTTGGTGTCCTTTATATAAGAATTGAATTAGCGATTAAGAAAGGAACTGAGGTCTAGGAAGCATGCCTGCTACAACCCCATATTCCAGATTCATCTTGGTCAAACTACGTCCGATAGCTTCCTTGTCCCTTGGGTCTACGGCGCTATCGAACTCTTTGCGTAGCTTGACGATCTTGGCCTGAAGCTCTGAAGCATCGGGATCGGGTGTCATACCCTTAGCGAATGCGTTCACGTTGTCATTGTCCGCTATGAATGGAGCAGAGTTCTGATTCTGTGGAGCTTCCATATAGAAACCGTTTCTTGTGATCCCGTCTAGGACAGGGCCACCCGCAACAGGGGTGTTGCCGATCTGATTCAGAGCCTTCTCAAGTCGTGCAACTTTCTTCTTCAAAGAACTTTTGCCGGACTTCTTGACTCCTTCATTCCCCTGAAGAGACTGAGTAGAACCCGGGATACTTATATCTCCGGCAGCGTAGTGAGCACCTACGGAACCAAGTACCTGAGCCGTTGTCACGTCTCCATTGTTGTTTGCGTTCTTAGCGAGGATGGTCGTAATCTCCGCAAGCTGCTTCTTTAGCGCCTTCTTGGTGAGGGACTTAGCTAATTTCTTAGCGTCCTTGTTGACCATCTTCTTGTATTCATTTTCCGTAACTGTGGTGGGCATTGTGATATTCTCCTTTGGAAGAAATGGACTGAGGGCTTTGACTATTGATTCTGTCTGATGTGAAGCAGCAGCTTCATGATAAGCCAAAGCTGCAATGAGGGATAGAGCCGAAGTGAGGTCGTCTAAAGCGCAACTCAACTTGTAAGCGTCCATCCAGTCATTTTGATGCCCACTAATGGCTTCTATAGTTTCTCTGTTGCGGATTTCTTGCGTCACCTTTATGGCAGATGCAAGTCCTCGTGCTACTGAATCTAAGTTCGCCGCATCAAAATGTTCCCATACTGAATTACCAGGTGTACCCGAATAATCAGCCGAGGAATCCTTATCGAAAGCAGTTGAGATATCAATAGGGAAAGAACGCTTATCTTTGACGATTTTAGCGTCTTCCACAATTTTGATTATCTTAGTCTTTTTCTTATTAGCTAAAGGGTCACCATCAGGAACTTTGGACTCTAAAGGAATCGTATATGTTGACGAACCACCTTTGAAGTCCGAGTCTGATTTGGGGAGTTCAGCTAAAGATGGGGTTAGAGAGTTATGAAAAGATGACTGGCCACTAGGGATAACAGCAATGGTCTCTGGGTGTGTTAGAGATTCAGGCGAAACGCCGGGGGACTTGATAATTATGTCACGCTTGTTCAGGAAGTCCTTGGTAACGTCATCATCGGCACTTAACTTGATGCCAAACTTCTTAGCAGCAGAAGCTATTTTTCTCCGTGCTGATTTCTGTGCAGCAGGAGAATCGAAGTGGGTCTGGTTAAATCGAGCTAAAGCGTTTTTGACGTGAGCAGCATCCTCGATGGGAAGATGCCGCCCACCCTTGGAATCGACATAAGCAAACTTATCGCTAGGTATCGAGTCTCTAGCCTTTGCATCTAATTTGGCTTTGGCGATAATTGCGTCTGGATAGGCAACCTTGATTCCTTGATAAAGGAGGCCGAGATCTTGGACGCTTACCTTAGATGACTTGACGTAATCGTTGTAAAGAGATAGCTCTTCGGACGCTTTTGAGACTAGCAACGCCGTCACGGCGTCATTATCCATATCAGGCGTTTTATCCGATGATGTTGGGACTGTGGGAACGCCGGATTCTGGATCTTTGACTGCACCTTCATCTTCGCTTCCATCAGGCTTAGGCGAATCAGTTTCGCCTTCGGTGCTTATCATGTCGGCGTTCTTGACTAAAAGCCATGGTGTTCCGTTAGCGTTCTTAGGAACAGCCGATGCTTTAGTCACGTCTAATTCCTCTATTTCTGTTACTTCCACGTCATTTAGTCCCATTAGACACTCCTTAGTTGGGCGATTCTTTTGCTAGATGCGGGGACTCTCTGAGCAGTCCCTTCGGGTGACCATCCGTTCAAAACACCTTTGCAAACTAATTCCCATGCGTAATCGTCCCATATAGATCCAAGCAACCAGTCTCCTGATTTGATTAGATACGTTTTCTCATCAACGGGGGATTTGATCTCCCAATCGGGGCCACGGTAGATATAGGATTCGACAACTTCGCCATGCCCAAGAGTGTCACCACGATGAAATAGATTTATGCCACGGTGGTCCTTGAGATAACCCCATGCAGCCTTTTCTAAAGGTTCTTTGGCAACGAAGTCGATATGTTGATCGCCAGCCACGCCTATATCCGCTTTCATAGCAGGGTATGCGAGGCCAAGAGTGAATTGTTGCGGTGCTTCGGACTTGATAACGTCACAAGAAATAGCGTCTGGGGGAAGTGGCGAAGAAGCAGAAATGATAGAGTCGCTATATGCCGCTTCAGGGAAAGACGTTAGTGCGGCGTTGACGTTGGCAAGAACTTGGAGAGCAGAAAGATTGGCTGCATCAGCAGCATTGGAAAAAGTGAGAAAAGTAAGGTTGCGTAGATCTCCGTGGTTGGTATTTACTTCCCCACACCCGCAGCTCATGCACATATTACTCAACTCTCAATGCTAGAAAATTAGCTTTCTTAGCGGCTTTGATGTTGGCAGGGTCGTTGTCGAACAGTACGTGAGCATTGATATTCTTCATATACTCCACCTTCTGCTTTGCAACGTTGTTTTGAGGGTTCGCCACAATCACTAATTTATCATAATAATTAGCTAGATCTAAACCTTCTAGTTTTTTTATTTTATCGGAGATTATATCTGGCGTAACCGTGGGACTTCTAGCGCCAGTGACTATATGGACTTCATGCTTTTGCGCCCGTAATCCAGAGATAATCGCACGGAACTCATCGGGATATTTGTCTAGAGAGCCGTCTAGGTCGAAGCAAAAGATCATGATGGGGTGTTTCCTTTGGAAGAGGGTGGAACGAGAGTGTCGTAAGGAACTTCGAGGCAACGGCACATGGGGTGGACTAAGACTGAGCCATTAGGCCACGATTGCGTGATGGGGATCGGGGAAACTTTGGCATTTCCCATGCAGAGAACACAAGCACCCGGTTGATGTACCCACGCTATCATCGTGACCGAATTACGAGCGAAATAGTCTTGGGATGCAGTTGAATAAGCCTTGCAATATTCAGTTTCCACTATCTGTGCGGCTTTAGTGCGATCTTTGAGGATTGCTTCGACGTTGCTAATCATTTCTTTATAAGAGACGTGATGGGTGAGATCGTGGTCAATGACTTTATAAAGACGGATGAGCTGGGTGTGGGTGATCTCATGGATGAGAGCGGGGATTTGGGTATAGAGGCGTGAGAGGGACGATGGAGGGTTGTTCACGATGGAATTAGTTGTTAGCGTTGGCCAGCTTCCGTCATAGTCGAGATCAAGTGGATCTGAGATATGAGGGTTGTTCTTTTGCAGCTCATGCGTCGCTTGAAGATAGGCTTCGGCGTAGATCTTGCGTAAGAGGTTGGCTAACGGGACCGTGACTATATAAAGGGTTGTTAGGAAGCCTATAAACGCTGATAGGGATGAGAAGACGATTGATGCTGTGGCGACAGCGGCAGCAGCTGGGAGAATTAGCGTTCCCGCCGAAGTGAGGACAAAACCTAGCGATGTTGCCCATGTCGCTAATACCGCTGGGGAATAGATGATCGGGGCTACTCCCGCTACTGGCGCTACTCCCGCTACTCCCGCTACTGGCGTAACCGTAGTAGGCGGCGTAGTTGATGGTGGCGTAGTGGTAGGCGTTCCTTGTGGACTCTTCTGTGCTTTGACGATTGCGTTTTCATCTTCCCATTTCTCTGAGATATAAACGGATAATTGTCTAAGAGCATTAGTTAGTTCTGAATAGTCGATGACCTTGCTGAAGGACGTTTGGAAATAAGGCGTGTACTTTTCTATGATCGAATCCGTGTGCTTGTGGTAAGAGTGCCAAAGAGTAGTTGCAGCGGACGATTTGATAGCTTGCTCTATCAATGGCTCGATACGATCTAGAGTTTCAGTCACTTTGTCACGGACGTATTCATCGTCAAGGTCGTCAACGTCCCACCAACTAACAGCGGAGATTTCGTCGCCATTGACTGTAGCAAACTGAATGGAAGATTGTGAAGGGATGGTGAAAACAAAGCCTTGGAAATTACCGTCTGGCGATTTCCAAGTCCCTACTTCCTTAGCGTTTTTGGGGAACTTAGCCCCAGTCTCTTCTTCCCATTCACGAATAGCCGCTTGTAACGGGGTGTCTGAATTCTCTAGATGACCAGCAGGGAACTCCCAACGTGTCTTTTTACTCATTGGCGAATCCCCTAGTCATGCTTATTGCCTCTTTGCACCATAACTACCTTATTAGTGTCCTGAGCGATAAGAGCGATGCCAGCAACGGTCGGAACGGCTGGAATATCATCATCATCGTCGGAAGCGTTCTTTTCCATAAATACTTCGCCAAGAATATCGCCGGAGAAGCAATGCCAAACCTCATCAGGCGTTGAGGCTTTGGATAGATCAGACCAGATAGCGTTGCTGATGATTTCAGGCATATCATCGAACTTGCGTGGGGATAGATTTTTCTTGACTCTCTTGATCGAATTAGCTCGCCATTGATAGAGCTTTTTGTAAAGGTCATCTATATACGGAGATAGGGGATCATCGCCCGGGGTCATATTGACTTTAGACTTGACCGCATCGTCGTCGTCTTTATCTTTGCTATCGTCCCCGTCATCACCTGAATAATCCTTGGGAAAGTTGTTATTCGTCGGGGACTTCGGCTTGTTTGGTGTCTTATCCATCGACATGAGATCCACACCATCTGCACCCGTCGCTGAGGTAATGCCACCCGTCATTTCTTTTTGGGCAGGAGTAGATGAAGATAGTAAAGACGATGATGACGTTGGAGACGATGAAGATGACGTTGGAGACGTTGGAGCCGCCGCTGGCTTAGGCGCTAATGCCCTTGACACAGCAGCTTTGCTACCTTTCCTTCCAAGTGTCTGCCCGTACAAATCGCTACCAACCGCACCCGCTCTTTTGTCATCAGGCGAAGACTTTGGTGGCAGGACTCCCGGTGGTGGCACCGGCACGAAGTTAGGCTGAAGCGTATTATTCATTGGCCCATAAGTCGTTGGGTCTACGTCTTCACTAACAGCAATTATCGAGGATAGAGGAATCGGGCCTGAACGGGTGTTATCGAAGATCCTTGGAACGGGGTTCTTCTTAGATATCCGTCGCCCTAGCTTGATCCTAACTTCATCGTTAGACAGCGTTCCGTTCTTGATATATATGTCATCGGCTTGCGCACGCTCTAGACGATGCTGAGTTCCTTGGCCAGTATCGAATTGGATGCGAGCTTGCAGACCTAGATGGTATTGCGTGAAAGTGTTGAGGACGGATTCGACGAAACGAACGATTGGGAGCGTACCAACACGGAACTGCACGTCAACTTGGATTTCACCCGTTGATCTATTTACATCTTCAGTGAATCCTAAGTCGTTAGGCACAACGCCATAAGCAGCCGCCGTGCATCGCATTAGGTACAGGGAAAACTCTGAGTTGAACTCATGCTTCTTGATAGCGGTGAAGTTGGAGCCTTGGGGAACCCAAACAACTTGATTCAACCGTGCTTGATTGCCAAGCATAAATGAATCCCAAAACTTCTGCCAAGTGACGATTTGGTTAGGATCGGTAAGATCCGGTGGAGCTTCCATGAACCCAGCGGGGATTGTGCCCTCGGTGAAGTACTGAAGCAGGTTCCATTGGAAGCGTATATCGGTGTTGGCTTGCATGAGGACTGATTCAAGCGGCGCAAGGCCATAAGGAGATTCAGGCAATGGGTTGATTTGCTGATAGATGATATCATCGGCTCTAGCCCATAGCCACGGCATGCCTTCGATAATTTGGAGATATGCGGGGACAGTCTTCCCATCCCACAAACCACCCATTTCACGGATCTTCTGTGAGGTATCCTCATCGATCTCATCACGAGGCGAACGACCGAAGAAGTCGATCAGTGGCATGATCGTTGTGCCTGATACGACTTCTAACGCAATCGGCTTGTTTTTCAAATTGCGACGGATATACAGTGCGCCAGCGTCATAACGAATTACATCTTGGAGATACTCTGCCAACCACGAACGAAACGCTTGCCTCCCATCAGGATATGCGAAAAACTTTTCAGCTTTCTTTATATCCTCCGTCGCATCCTCTTGAGTATTCTCTGGAGGTATCCATTGATAGTCAAGCGAACATACGTCATAGATAAGGTGCTTGACGATAATCATGGATGCGTAGTAGGACTCATGAATCGACTTGATTAGGGAAAATGGGATGCGCCCTTGACGTGGGGTTAGTTGAACGTTAGCGCCAACCGGGTAATCCCACGTTCTAGCTGGCCTTGCGTAACCATAAAATGGATCTAGCGGACGGCCCGGTGGGAACGGATCGCCCCATGATAAACCTTGTGCAGCTAAAGCGTTTTCTACGTCTTGAGGATCTTTGTCGAAATTAGCAGCTAGATTTTGCGTCAAGCGGGCGATGGTCTGAGTATTCATGTTGCTATAGTTCGGCCACGTTGCGGAGTTACTTTGATTCCCTCCACCACGGAACGGTAGGGATGGGTTCGATGCGCTCATCGCCGTTGATGCTTTAGTGAATGAGTCTTCTTGCTTGTACGTAGCAACGATAGCTTCTACGGCTTTCGCAAAAGCATCATCAGTATTGTCAGAGTTCTTACGATTCCAAAATGCCATTGGAAAGTCCTTTTTGATAAAGATAAAAATCGTGACTCATATTGCAGTCCATGCACTTGTCGTCCCTAAAGCGATGCTCAAAGCACATTTCAAATGATGAGAAGTCTTTCCAAGATTGAAACGGCGATGAAACTGTTGAAAAATCTGTCCCTGCGTCTGCCGCCGTTATCTTGATTCCCGGGGCTAGCTTCCCCCATGCGTCTATCCATAGTTCGCTTTGGCCAGAAGTACGGTTAGTGATGAGTAGGTGAGCGGCCATCCCGATTACTACGGCTTGATCGTCATGCTTTTCCCTATCATGATCTAGACGAGTCACACCCGGAGCATTTTCACGTAATCTCACACTAAGCAATTCATTCTGAAGTTCATCATAATCAGGGACATAGACCGCACGGTTATGGAACACTTGGACTAGAGACGTTGCAACTTGGCCTACTGAAGTTGTCGTAAATGGCCATTCAACGCTACGTACGCCTTGACGATTTAGCTCTTGTACGCCCCCAGCGAATTGATACGGATCTGCGTAGACCTTGGCGTTGTTATATTCAGCCGATAGCGACATGATTTTATTCTTCACGTCTGATAACTGAACGTGGGATTTGCGTGATCCAGCCCATCGCTCTATATGGTCAATTATCAAACGGTCGGCGTTTAGATTCTCTTCAAACGGTTCTTTGTGAGCTACACACATGACGGTAGCGTCATTCTTGATGCCTATGTCAACGGTGATGATATAGGTATGGGATGCGTGAGGATGACGGAAGCGTCGCCCACCACCTAGTAAACCGGCTGGGGCAATTCCGTATTTGAAAGAATCTTGAGCAGCATAAGCGTAATCTTCAGGCGATATAGCACGGTCTTCTGATTGAGACCAGATGCCTAGGACTAAGCGCTCGAATTCTGAGGGTTGAAGTTCGTCCTTGAGCGCTTGGATATCTTCAGGCCGATGCCAAGAGACCGGGCCTTCTGTTGCCGAAACTCTCCATGCGGAACTTTTGAGTGCCGATTGGTAAACGTCCCATGACCAGTGCGACTGTTCACCCGGAGACGAGATTATTATCAAGCGACAGCCTGGGACTTTCTGCACAGTTGACCTAATAGCCGTCCAAACTTTCTTAGCCCGACGACTTTCTTCCCATTGGCAGAACTCATCACACACTATGAAGTGAGCGTCACGAAGACCCCATGCGCCAGATGCGGAATGAGGTAGCACACGAATCCATGCGCCGTTAGTAGCGATGATCTTTTCCGCTTCAACGTGCAAATTGCGATCCAAGAATGGGGTGTTCGTTATAAAAGCGGATGCAGCATCTAAGAGAATGGCGGCCTGATCTGCATTGGCAGCGACGATATGGCCATTAGACAGTGGCCGTGCATCCATGGTCAGCCATGAAAGCATGATGCCTGCTATATCAGTCGTCTTCGAGCCACCACGAGGTCTAGTGATGAAGTGGAGATTAGGCCCGTTATCATCATTGATTGCTAAAGCATCATCGACTTGAAACGGTTGCGCTCTTTCACGCCAGATAGTTTCATCTTCTAGCCGCAAGCTATATAAAAGATCAATGGCCTTTTCGCTCATCGTCCGTACTTTTTTCTCAAATTGCCGCCTTCACTCACAAGATCTTCGAGCTGATAGCGGTTGAATTGAGAAGCCAGCCCAGCGTCCTTTGCCAAGCGTAGACGGGATTCGGGAGTTAGACCTAATGCGGCTGATGCTTTCATGGCGGCGTTATCGGAATTGATAACTACAGCCCATAGATAAGCGGGAACCTTTTCAAAGCCCTTTTCATCCATAATCCGATCTATCTGTGCCGCCAGCAAACGGCTCCGTGCTTCTATCCTGCAATACTGTTCAATGGCGACTATATCGGTCTGGATAATCCAAGGGCACGAATCCATTAACACCCTCTGCAAAACTTCCGTACTCGCAGAAAGCAAAAGTTCATTACCTACAGGGTTCTTGTAAGAATACTGAAGTGCCCCTACTTGATCGGGCAAACGGACGATTTCGCCAGTGGTCGTGGTGCGAGGATGCTCTTTGATCGTTTTCCCCTTTGTTCGTCGCCTGATATAGATTGTAATCTTGAGTAATTTTTATAATTTACATTTTCGCCATTAGATCTTATCTAAAATTGAGAAAATGGACAACAAAATGGACGATAAAGTAGATAACCCTAAGCCTAAAAGGAAAAGACGCAAAACGGTAATTATCTACCAACCGAGACGATTGTCGGTAATGGTCCCTGCCGAATTGCTTCTGGGCGCTAGGAAAGCAGCTCATTTGAACTCGACCACGGTGAGTAGGTTGGTCCGACAATTCTTGGAAGACTACATCATCGCCACAGGCGCTATAGCAAGAAACGAAATCCCCAAGCGGAAGACTGCCCACACCTTGACGGAAATGGTGAACGTTGTAGCTGGGGTAAGCAGACGTTCGTATGAGGTTGAGAGACTAAAGCGTAGGGAAATGGCAGAGAAAAAATCGTCGCTACCTATCGCATGGGTCCCACTTGATAAGAAGAAGTTATATAAGAGTACCGACGAGGTGAGCAACGAGTGCCCTCACCTAAGTCTCAAGATCATCCCATTTGGCGTTTGGTGTATGGACTGTGCCCAAATCATTGAGCGCATAGACAATCTGAAGGATCTATTCGCCTTTTCGGACATGGTAATTGCCGCTAAAGAGGCCGAAAACGGCGAGATCGAAGGGGTCAATGACAATGAATAAAAAACGCCGTTAGTTTATTTCATCCGTGTATAATATATATTATTCTAGGTGAACTCTATCTTATGATAATCCCTAAGTAAGATATAATAAATACTCTATATCTAACACCTACAGCCTCCTTCACACATCACTATTGCAACCCCCTTTGCGTCTATAGCCCCAGTTCAATAGGCAAAAAAAGGCCACACACACGTAGCGGGATTTAGGTGGGCAAGCGAAGTCGGGGTGGTCCTCGAAAGGGGGAATTCTAAGAGTTTTCTAATCTTTGTCTTAGAATATACCCTCGATTATCTCACTTTCCGTGGTATACATTTGGCGGAATAGTCTAATTTTGAGTTTCCAAATTTCATATGCCCTGACCTGCGACGATAGAAACATATCGGTCGTTACCTGATCGTGAGTATGCATAATTATGCACTCGAATGTATAATTATGCAGCCACTTTTCCGCATCCCGAAAACTTTTATCACTCTCCGTGACTGCCGTTATTTGTCACTATTTAGCCGATCAGTCTATCTATCGGTAGACTATCTCGAGTTTTCGCCTGGATTGGGTCGAATCTAATCGTCAGTAGAGTCTAGTCATGAGTAGGTAAGTCGTCATTAGGTGATATTCGATGTTTGTATACGGTTCAGTAGTCTAATGATGATGTAATCTATTGATGATTCCGTATTGCGATGTTGTGATGTTGGTATCTGACGATATCGTCATATATTCATATATTCATATATTGATATATTCGTATATTGATATATTCATATATTCATATATTCATATCGTTAGATTCTCATATATCTATATCATCATCTATCTATATCATAACGATATATCGTGATATATCGAATGAACGCCGATAGAGCTCGTGCGGATACCGAACGTTTTGACCTTATATATATAGGGCATTACCGATCGGGTCTGATCGGGTCTGATCGGTCGACTTTGGGTCTGCCTAGATTGGCCTAGATCAAGTCTGAATCGGCCCTAGGATCGGCCTAGGATCGGCCTAGGATCGGCCTAGGATCGGCCTAGATCTGCGGCAAAAGTGCAGCTAGAAGAGTTGTTTAAGATTCTTTGAGATATTTTGATAAAACCGGCCGGAAGCATGGTAGGACCTGATACTATATAGATATTGGGAATACGGAATACCGAAGCCCAAAAAAAGTAAGCAGATGAAAGTAGGTGGCAAATGAGTTGGGGCAAAGAATCACCAACTACGAAGCACAATTGCGGGGGGCCAGTATTTGGCAAAAAGACCCCAGGATGTCCTAGATGCGATGAGTTGATAGCAGGTGCCAAGCCGGTTCAGTGGCACACCGAGGCGGAAAAAGAACGTAACGCCCAAAGAGATCGGGAAACCCGTAGGCACTTTCAAAGTGGAGGGGATCATGAGCTAGGTAGGTGTGGGGTAGTCTGTACTTTCGGTGAATGGTGAAATTTTATCTAGAAATATCTAGGAATAGGTAGGATCTGCGCCTAAGGCGTGTAGAGTGTAACTATCAAGAAATATCAAGAATCAATAACAAAGGAGATCCAAAATGGATTATGTCGACAGCGCAACTATGGTTTACGTAGTCTCCGGAAGCTTTCCCGGGTGTCTGCCTGATGTTGGCCCCGTAGTGTTCGCCACATCTCAAGAGGCCCAAGCGTATTTGAGCGAACTAGCAGAAGCGTACGTCGATGATATCGATATCGATAACGAAGACGAAGACGAAACCGGGCAAGTCCGCTACCTTGACGAAATGAGTTTCGTAACGCCTCATAACATGATTGTAGGGATAGAGGTAAGTCCGCTTAGAGAGTTGTTAGACGGGTTGACGTGGACGACTGAACCGAATTCTGGCGTGATCTATCAAGCCGACATCTTCCATCTTGAGTGCTTCAGAGAGACCAAAACGGTTCAGGTATGGGGTATTGACTACGTGACGCCGATAGTGCCGGATTCTGACAGGACTCCGGTAGCTATCGAAGCGTTCGTGAATAATCCGATGGATTCTTCTTGCGGCATATGTGGCGGGTTTATGGCTAGGTTGTCGTTGAGCGAACTAGTGGAGGTAGCTAACGAAGCCCAAAGTTGAAAGTAGGGAGATCTAGGGGATAGGGTATCTGTCCCCTAGGTCGGTAGGTGAGCAAGTGAGTAGGTCGGTAGGAAGAGATAGGAAGAGGTAGGGGAAATGATAGTAAGAGAATCAAGAGTGAATCGGTCAAGCGCAAGAGTTTGCCAAACTGATAAGGGTACGGCCATTTTATATAGCTATTCGACGCCGGTAGTAGCGATAGATCAAGATCAGAACGTCACGATCGCTGATGCGTGGAACATTTCGGTAACGACTCAAAAGCATATAAGGGTAGTTTTCGGTTGGTACGCCAAGGACGTTAGGGGTATGTTAGCGAGTGGCAGAGCGACCCTAGTCGATCGGATAATGGTCGATTAGGTAGGTAATAGGTAGGCGTGAGGTAGTCCGTGAGTGAGCGGACTACCTCCACGGATCGGGAAGAGATCGGGAGATAGGGAAGAGATAGGAAGATAGGGGAAGATGAAGATGAAGATCAAGATCTGTAAAGAGAATAGCAAAGAGTTGCAAGCAGCGCTAGATGAGGCTAAGCGTAGCTCTTCGGGCGGTATGTTAGGCCCATGGAATTTGCAGACGGTAGCGCTCATGGCAGAGAAGGCATTAGACGCTAAGAGGATGCCTAAGAGGCATCGAACAGGTGCTAAGTACGTCTTCGGCGTAGCCGGACCTAAGGCCAAAGATGATCGGTACCCTAGGCGTTGTATGACGGTTTGGGTAGTCCGTGGGGTAGGCGGCGTGTGGTATCTCACTAATGTATCCGTCACGGACAGATGGCCTAGAGATCCGGGGATTCAGCATCTAGAACTTACAGAACGGCAGCTATCGATGGCCAGAGTCCAAGAGAAGTTGCACGCCTAGAGGATCAAAACAATTTCAAGAATCTAGCTAGAAAGTGCATGAGTTCACAGAATCTATGGTAATCTATATACATAGGCAAAAGCCTACAGAACAAGAAAGAGAGAAAGCAAATGGCACACAATCTAGAGATCGTCAATGGTGAGGCTAGTTATTTCGGCGTAAGAGAACCGGCTTGGCACAAATTAGGCGTGACTATCCCCGACTACGCTACGGCAGAGGAAGCGCTAGAGTTGGCAAAATTGGATTGGACGCCTAGAATCATTCCGCTAATCGCAGAGATCGAAGGCTTCACATATCCGGTAAATGGTCGACAATTGATCGTTAGGGATAATCCGCTAGGCGCTTTTGAGCCACCCATTATCTTAGGCGACGTGGGGAGGGTTTACAAGATCATTCCGATTGAGGAGACCATGGCGCTAGTCGAGACTCTCATGGAAGTATCGGGCGCTAGGTGGTCTACGGGTGGCGTGCTAGGTCAAGGTGAGAAATTCTTTTTATCGCTTGAGGCTAGCGAGACTATGGAATTAGCTAATGGCGATAAGGTCGAAAGGTTTTTCCTACTAGTCGGCAGCTATGACGGCAGCACTAGCCAAATTATCAAGCCCACGTTAGTCCGGACGGTTTGCCAGAACACTATGAATTTGGCTTTAGCTAATGGATTGAATAGTTACAAAATCAAGCACGCATCTAGCTACAAAGTGAGGATGGAAGAGATCGTAAGGGCCTTGAAGGTCGAAGAATCCTATGTAAGCATGTTTAGGGATAGGGCTAATGCGCTGCTGAATCGCAAGCTTACAGATCAACAGATCGACGCGTTCTTTAAGGAGATCACGGGTATCAAGGAAGGTGCAGACCTTGACGAAGTTCACGGGAAGACCACGAACCGCTATGAGGCAATTTGGGATACCTACATGCTGCCAACTCAAGACAACTCAAGAGGTACGGCTTGGGGAGCGCTAAATGCGGTAATTGAGTATGCGGACTTTAGCGCATATAAAACCGATTCGGGGAAGGTCACGGATCTACTACATGGTAATGCACTCAAAGATAAGGCTTTTGCCGTGCTTGGTGCAGCGTAAGAGGTAAGAGGTTGGCCTAGGGGAGACTCTAGGCCAACACAACCTAGGCCGATAGGCGGGTGTAGGGTTCGATCCCCTAGCTAGGTACGGATAAGAGTAAGCGAATAGGTAGGTAGGTAGGTAGTAGGTAGTGGGTAGGTGCAAGTGCTAAAGCCCGGCAAAAGCCAGGTAAGGCGTGGAATAGCTGCACTAGGCTTCACTAGCTCAAAGAGTCTAAGCCTTTGAGCTGCTCATATCCGTTGTAAGGCCGTTCTAGGCACGATAATCGAAGGTAGGTACGAATGGGGTTTGAGATGGTCAAAGTGGCGTTGAATGGTGGCGCTAAAACTAGATATAAGAAGTGTGGCGGGTTGTGTGGTCGGAAATGTGAGGGATATTGCAAGAAGGGGAAGAAGGGGAAGAAATGAAAACATTCGGATACGTAGGGAAGGGCTTCAAGATCCTAGGGATATTGCTAGCGGCAGAGTTCCTAGGCGCTATTGCCGGAATCGTCGAAGTGTTGGTAACAGATCGGATTCGGAATAGGTGAGTGAGTAGGTAGGTAGGTAGGTAGTAGATAATAGGTAGGTAGGGAAGTAAGGGGCAGATTCGCTAGGGCAAAAGTTCTAGCCAAAATATCAATATCAAGAAGTAGAGGGGAAGAGTTATGTTCATAGAGGTCGTAATCGTTATCGGCGGGTTTACCGCTATGGCTATCAGTGGGTTCGTGCTAGATCACCTTATGGATACAGGGAAGATCAAAGACGATAGGGCAAAGCCTGGAGGTAAGACTAGGGCCAGAGTTCAAGGCGTGCAAGGCGTGCAAGGTGTGCAAGCTCAAAGCTTCAAGGTACTTCCTGGAGGATACGGCAACAACGGGAAGGTAGCTAAGAAGTCTGCTGGCGGTACGTTGTTTTTCGATCAAGATAGGGATTAGATCAAGATAGTTCTAGATAGATTCAAGATAGAAACTAATCAAGATAGTTTTACACTTGGTTTTAGATAGATCAAAATAGATCAAAATAGATTCAAAATTATCAAGATTCACTACACAGAATATAATAAAAGATGCTAAGGTATATACATACCCGATGCCAGCGTAGGAACGCTAGCGATATCAATATCAACAAGGGAGATCAAAATGAGAGAGACAGGGACAATAGCGAATCTCAAGAAGGGCAAAGGGCAGCTAGCTTATTTGCACAGATTCGGGATCGGGAAGGTTATCCACAACTCAACAGAAGGCCTAGCCATCGTCTATAAGCCAACCTATCTGGCATCGGAGCTAGAGCACTCAAGATATATCAAGAGTGATAGGGCATCCCTAGCGGCATTTACCGATGAGGTATGGGCAGAGACTACCGTTATCAAGAAGGACGGGATCTACGCCATGACAGGGGAGAACGCTAGCGTAGTTTCTTGTTTCACCCCGTTCGACGGGTTAGACCTAGAGATACCGCTAAAACGTCAAGTGACTTCCCCTTATGGCCTTGGAGCACTCAAGATGATTCAGTGGAAGATCTGGGGAGAGTTCAAAGACTATGCCCTATTCAAAGAAGCGTTGGATACTGCTGGCGACGATTACCGCTATGGATACCTAGAACATAGATACGATCCATTCGGTGAGATCTATATAAATAACCGTGAAGGGGAAGTTGTCGTAATGAATCCCTACAAAGTTTTCGCAACGAACACCACCGTAGTTCGTGGGGTTAGGGGCAGATTCACCCATAGCATCCCCAAAAGAGTCTTAGCTCAATTCCTATATGCGTGGGACACGAAGAAAGACGCTAAGGACACCCTAGAGATCTCTAAGGGGACGCTAGACGGTCAGGAGTACCTAAGGGGCATACTCTGGGACCGATTCGGGCGGCAGAAGTTGATCGGGATCTGGGACAACATGCAAAAGTCGAAGGTAATAGAGCGGGTAGCTACGTATCTAGACGAAATGGGGCCGTGGGAGCTGGGCACGCTATCGACGCAGCTAGTTCGTGCTATTCATGCCGATATCAAGAAGGCTAAGAGAGAGCGGGATAAGGGTACAAAGATATTCGTAACGTTCAAGACCGGAGAAGTACGGGTAAGAACAGAGATCGGCGCTAGCGTCTACGAAACTAATTATATCAACCGCGGCTGGAAGAGCGAGAAGGTTCTATCGGTCGATGCGGAAACAGCCCCGTTCTATCTAGAAAAAGCTTTGACTCTGTACTCATCCACGAAGGCCAGAGATCCTAAGCCAGAGGATGCAGCGAACCCCTACTACCTTTACCCCGTCTATTGGACGGCAGAGGTTCCTAGGACGGAGTGGGTTTATCTAACTTCCCCGTCCTATCCTTTAGCAGAAGTTCGATACCAAGGAGGACAGGGGGAATGATGGAGATCATGGGTCAAGATCAAGGGAAGGGAGGGGACAGACTAGAAGAAAAACTAATCCACTCTCCCTACACCCAAAAAATAAATAACAATTGGTATCTAAAGTGCAATTGCGGGATAGAGCGGAAGATCGTAAATAAAACTACGGCAGATAAAGCTAAGCACGCCCACTGGATATTGAGCTTCATAGATCCCGATTCAGTAGGGAAGGAATAGATCTGGGGAGAATATGGCAGATGCAAAATGGTACAGGGTCGATCACGGCAATTCAAAATGGGTCAAGACAGATAAAGCTAGACAGATAGAAAGAGATAAGAAAATGGCAAAGAAGACGCAAGACGGCAAGCGGTTTTTATCCGTATGGTTGGATAAGGAATTGGATATGAGGTTGGAAAAAGAAGCCGCAAGAGTTAGGAACGGTAAGAGCTGGGTAGCTAGAGAAGCTTTATATAAGTATTTAGGAGACGCAGAGAAGGCGGCAGAGAAGGCGGCAGAGAAGGCGGCAGTAGAAGCGGCAGCGGCGTTAACGGCAGCGAATATCGAAAGTGCAGAGAGCGCTAAGGATGTCGAGAACGTCAATGACTGATGCAGATACCCCTATGGCTGACGACTCTATATTTATCCACGCATACCACCCCGATCTACCGGGCTACCACCCGAAGCAGATCCTATGCGATAGGTGTATTTTGTGCGAAGCCTGGAGCCGACAACCTTTTATGTATCTCATGGGGTTTGGAGGAGAGCCAACGGTTCATGAGAAGGTAAGGGATCGGATTCAAGAGATAGCAAACATGAGGGAGATTTTAGATGAAAAGACGAACGAAGAATTAGATAGAAGATATAGGGAAGGGTTAGAGAGGGACGAAGCAAGAGTTAGAAGGGAATTGGCTACAGAGTCGAATGATAGCGAGCTTGTCTATGACCATCTAGCTTCGGCAGAAGTTCCCTTGATGACGTTGTTAGTTGAAGCTATGGCGGTAGCGTCGGTGTGGGATCTGAAGGGGATATGCGAAGGTGTCGAGGGGGAAGATGAATATAAGAATGACGAAGACGGTGGAGACGGTGGAGACGGATACGACGGTGGAGACGGTGGAGACGGTGGAGACGGTGAAGAAGGATACGACGGAGATAGCGGGGACGAAGGGAAAGAGTAAGGGCAGCGGCAAGAACAAGAATGTTCTAGCTGTAAGTAAAAGCATCGTTAGCTTCGAGTATGTCGAAGGGCAACTAGTAATCAAGATCAAGAATCAAGATAGAAATAGAGGTCAAAAGAAGAAGGGGAAGAGAGAGAAGAGAGGGAAGAAGAAGAGGGAAGACGGGATAAATGATATAGAAATAACATTTATCTTCGACGACCCGTCCCCTTTGCTAGCCTACGCCACGGGGAAGGGACAGATAGAGCTAGAGAGCGTTAGAGAGTTTGTCTATTGGATCACTCACAACACTTCACAAGGTTCGGACCCGATCAAGGGCGAAAAGAAGCGATAAAGGGTAGTATCAACGTATCAAAATAAGACCATAAAAGTAAGCAGCTATATCGCCTATCAAGGAGAAGAGACTTGCATACACTTTTTTGGATCTGGCTAACGTTCGGGATTCGCAGTCATAAGACGGAACTAAAAGCCCCGATCAATATCTATGTAAAAGATAAGCACGGTTCAATTCAAGGGAAGTCGGTAAATGTATCTAGCATTTCGTATGTACTATCTAGGCAAAAGGGTTATTCGTTCGCTAGTGCGGCAACGGCGACGTTCAATACAACGCCGGAAGAAGCTCAAAGCTCAACAGTTGCAGCGGATACAACGAATCAAGGATCGGGATCGGGATCGGGTTCAGGATCAGGCATACCGTTCCCGATGATCTCAAATATCACGCAAGCCCCCGCATGGTGGCAATGCATAGCATGGCATGAGTCAAGCGACAACCTATCAGCGGTGAATGGGTATTCCGGCGATCAAGGGATCTTCCAAGATGCGATAAGCACCTGGAGAGAGTATGCGCCAGCAGGGTATCCGAGCGAACCTATCTGGGCCAACTTCCAACAACAATACTACGTAAATGAATTGATATATAAAAGTGACGGCTCAAGACCATGGGTAACCAGTTCATTATGTTGAGTTGGGATGAAATGGGTTGGGACGTGATGGAATGTAATGAAATGTAATGAGATCGCAAATTAGATGCCTTGTCATATGTAATACAAAAAGTGCAAACTGTAATACAGAGGTGCAAACTGTAATACAAATAGTGTAAACAATAATACAAGAAGTGTAAACTGTAATACAGATTAGATAAGTATTGATAGCATTAGACAAAAAAACCTAGGTATTGTCTAAATATCTCACGCATGAAATGACATGAAATAGCATGCGTTTGTTTAGACAATGCCTAGGTGAATCTTTTTGGTTTGGTTTGGTTTGGTTTATTTTGATTCGGGTTGGGTTGGTTTGACGTTGCTGCCATCAAGCGCACTAGTAACGCTTATACCCTTATATCCCTATATATAGATGTTATTTATGTTATTTATGTTATTCATACTGGGATGTTATCTATGTTAAGGCTAATACTAAATTCATCCTATTCATGCTATTTATGTTCTATTTCTGAAATAGTTGTGAATTACTGTTGACTTTGTATGACTGTTTACACTATTTGTATGACTGTTTACACTATTTGTATTACAGTTTGCACTTTTTGTATTACATATGACAGACCTTACCTTTTTTTTCTATTTTTAGATAGAAAATAAAAGATTGAAAGATCGCTAGCTAAGTCGGATCGAAATGCATATTGTCACCGTGCATACACTAAGATGCCCACTACGAGGATTCCCCTCACAACATAAACATAAGGAGATTATTATGCAGACGATGACACTTTCGTTCCGTCTTGACGAAAACAAGGTAGCGCTGATGGATGAACTTATATCTAAATACGCAGCGGTCACGAAGGTACGAACTAGGAGCGCCTTTATCGTTGAGGCGATTGATGAGTATTTAGCTATTCTGCAAAAGAGCGACAAGAAGCTAGCTAACATGATGGTTCTCTATAAAGCTAGAGACGAAGCAGCGTTTTGGGCTGGGGTTGAAAAGCAGCTACACGAGCTGACGGATCACAAGACCAAGCAGAGGATCAAGAAGGCGCAAGAGTTGCTAAAAGTCGCTGAAGACGGTTTGTCTACTGACACGTACAAAGAGGATATCGAAGGCTGGCGGGAACAGTTGATTGAAGCAGCGGCATCGCTGAGGTAAGTGGGATAGGGTCGGTCTAGGCAAGAGCCTAGAAAAGTATCAAGAGAAAAGATTAGCTAATAGATGAACTTATACCCGTATCAAGACGTAGCTAGCGAGACTATTGAATGGAGGATGACTAAGGAGAAACAGAAGTTCATCTTCCTGGATGCACCACCGGGCACAGGCAAGACCTTTATAGGTCGGGATCTGATGGAGAGATTAGGGGAAGACTGGCAAGCAGCGCTATATGTGTGCAGTTCTAAGGCGTTGCAACGGCAGTTTACGGAGGACTTTCCTGAAGTGGCAGTATTGTACGGTAGGAACAATTACCCCACCGAATTCGAGCCTACAAAGACCGCTGCCGATTGCTTAGGTCGTGGGTGCAGTTGGTGTGACACGTGTCCATATAGGGTAGCGAAGGCTAAGTTCCTAGCGTCTCCGGTGCAGATGACGAACATTAGCTACTTTCTATATGAGAGCAACTATGTCGGGATGCTCAAGCCCTATCTATTGATTATCGACGAAGCCGACATGTTGGAAAAGTCGTTGCTAGACTTTGCGACGCTATCTTTGAACGAGCGAACTTTGAAGTATGTTTATAAGATCGAACCGCCGATAAAGAAGACCGTGCAAGCGAGCTGGGTCGAATGGGCTAGGAACGCTGAGATCAAGATAAAAGACTGGCTATTCGAGTACGAACGGCAGCTAAGAGCGCACCCGCAGAATGAAGACTTGACCAAGAAGGTTGACTTCTTGCGGACCACCGCCCACAAGCTGGGAGTCCTCAACGATCCTGAGCTGGGGTTGGCCAGCGAGAATTGGATCTATGACGGGTACAAAGACAACAAGATCGTCTTCAAGCCTATCCATATGGGGAAGCTAGCACAAGGGCTGATTTGGAATAAGGCTGAGAAGGTTGTGCTCATGAGCGGAACGATCATTAGCGCTAGAGTCATGGCAGAGAGCTTAGGGATCGAAGACTATGAAGAGGTAGTGCTGCCCGCTCAATTCCCTGTTGAGAATCGCCCCGTCATCGCCAAGCCCGTAGTGTCCGTGAAGAAAAGTACTACGGATAAAGAATTCAAGTTGATTAGCGATGAGATCAGTGCTATTGTAGAGAGGAACGCCGGGAGGATATTAGTCCACACGGTGAGTTATTACAACGCTCAAAGAATACTGGCAGGGATTCCAAAAGATCTACGTAAAAGATTCATGACTTACGCTAATTCTGGCGAAGTCGATGAGGTATTGAAAAAGTATCTAAGAACAGAAGGAGCGGTGTTGTTAGCGCCGTCGCTGAGTCGTGGGATATCGCTAGAAGATGATAAATGTGATGTGGTGATTATCGCCAAAGTTCCATATCCGTATTTAGGAGATAAGCAGATTCAAGCGAGATTGTATTCACAGGGAGGACAAGCGTGGTATAATATACACACCATTAGAGAAATAGTCCAAATGGCAGGGCGTGGGATGAGAAGCAAAAGCGATCATTGCACGACTTATATATTAGATGGAAGTTTCATTGAACTATGGAGAAAAACAAAGATGTTCTTCCCATCATGGTTCCGTGAATCTGTCGAAATTGTCAACAAGTAATTAGTAAATAGATCTGCATATATTTATATATTTCTATATGCGGTTATATACCCACAACAATAAGGAGAATAAATAAATGGCATTGTTCGATCTAGCATCGGGTAAGAAGACTGGTTATGTCGGGAAAGTTATCAATTCCGAGTTCCAGCACGTTGCGAAGGACGATTACGAGTTCTACGCCTTAGCTTTGACTTTTGAGATAGAAGGCGAAGAGAATTGGCATGAGAATTACTCTGTGGGCAAAGGCTTCCAGCTCATCAACCCTCAAGAGATCGCATCGACTAAGGGCGGCAAGATCCCTATGTCGTCAATGTATGGGCGATTCATTACTAAGGTGTTGTCTCTGCCGGGCGCTGATGCCCTTGTTGAGAGGATTAAGGCGACAGGGAAGAACGAGTTCGACGCAAGTATCTGGCTTGGAATGACGTTTTTGATGGAGGAAGAGCATATCGATTTTGGAAAGAATCTGAACTCGGTAGATAAGAACTTCCCCGCAGAGATTGTTGGATTCACCGCTGCCGTGGATTTGAAGGAGCAGGCAGCAGAGGTAGAGGGAAAGTTGAAGGAATTGGCTAAGGCTTCAGGCTCAAAGCCAGAATTCTTCTCATCGGCCATGGGAATGACCGAGGTCAAGAGTAACCCGATTCTAGTTGATTCGCTGGGAGAGATATGGGAGAACCGCTAATATCCGCTGACGACTTCGATGGAGTAGGCGTTTTCGACTCAAAGATCATGACTTTCGATGAATTTGAAAGTTATATTGCCGAGTGCAAGGAAACTGACTTTTTCGTCATCATGGAAAGCATCTTCCTAACCGTTCAGTATCTTCAATATAAAGGGATCGATCTAACGACCATATTCCATTGGTTTGAAATGGTCAACCCCGCATTAGGAGGTAGAACGGCTGTGTGGGAAAAAGCGTTCAAGTCTATCAAAGCCGATTTAGCTATACAGAAAATACTCAAAGACGTAGGGAAGGAGGGTAGCGATGGCTGAAAGTGAAGCGGGACAAGTGGAGGTTATTACTATCGACGCTTTAGCTGAAGCCGATTATCACTACCCCGCCGTTACCATCGACGAAGACAAGGTAATGAGGATTCGGGCTTCGGCGCTAGGGGGATGCTACAGAGCCTTAGCTGCCGAAGCTGTCGGATACGCCGCTGATTCTGTGCCTAAGAATATGTTGCAAGTGTTCGGGGAAGGGAGGCGAAGAGAACCGATCATCTTGCAACGTTTAGTAGAGGAATATGAAGTAGACCTAATCTTCCCGCCTATCGACAAGCCCTATTCGATTGAGCTAAAAATTGCTGATGGGTTAGCGATTGTTGGCCATATCGACGGGTTAGGTATGTGGGGCGGAAAGAAGTGGGTAATAGAGGTAAAGACTGCTTCACCTGATATGTTCAAGCACTACGAGAAGCATGGGTTGGACAAGGCGAAGATAGCTACTTATCCATGGCAAGTGAGTGCTTACTTTCACGGCATGAAAGAGCAGTTCCCCGATGTAGAGGGGATCTTATATGTCGTGCAAGAGAAAAAGACGGATGCTTGGACCGATAAAATTAGCTTGTTTGAAGTCCCCGTCCCTCATACCTTGGATCAGCTAGCATCAAGAGCGTTGATAATCAGGCAATTCGTAAATGCTTGGTATGCCAACGCCGATGATATCCCACCTTGTTCTAACAACTCTCTATGTAAATTTAGGTATTTGCACGACGAGAAGATACTGAGCAGTAGCAATGACGAATTGCTAGCTAAGTATTGCGAGTTGAATGAGAGGAAGAAGGAAAAGGGGAGGGACGTTGCTGCCCTTGACAAGGAGCTCAAGGCGATCAAAAAAGAGATAGAAGAGAAGTGGGGCGGCGATCTGCTTATCAAGGCTGGGATCAAGGTCAATGGCTACACGATCACTATGAGTAAGATCGAGCCAGAAGTCCTTGATACGGAGAAGTTGAGCAAGGTAATCGAGCCACTTGGGTACGATCTCCAGGACTTTTACGTCAAGGGGCCGGGGTATTACCGGATAGATACGGCGAAGGCTAAGAAGTAGTAGTAGTGAGCGATCAATAACTAATAGCTAATAGCTAATAATAAATAACTAGATCAACTATGAAGGGAAATAAGTGTTTTCATCAAGTATGACCGCTAAAGAGCGAATACTACTTTACGGGGGGGCGGGCACAGGCAAGTCGTCGGCGGCGTTCCAGATAGCTAGGTTCTATCAGCAAACAGGGACCGAAGGCACAATCCATATCGCTGACACTGATTCTGCCGCTGAGAGGATGAAGGAAGGCGGGTACAAGGATTTAGATAACGTAATCATCTACCCCTGTTACGACTGGGAAGATCTACTTCAATTTACCACGATGCCATTCGGCGTTAGGGATTGGCTAGTGGTGGATTTCATTTCATCGGCGTGGCAGATGGTGCAGAACTATTACGCCGAGGAAGTGTTCGGTCACGACATGGCTAATCAGATCATGTACACTAGAGCAAGAATCGAAGAGATAAATAAGAGTAGTAGTAAAGAGAAAGCGCCACAAGCGTTAGACCCTTGGAAGGACTGGCCGTCGATCAACGGTAGGTATCTAGGTTGGCTAAGCAGCTTATATGCGAGGAACAGAGTGCATCTACTAGCCACGGCCACACCTAAGGATCTCACCGACCAGACACCATCAGCCGTTGCAGCGTTGACTAGATCTGTCGGCGTTATGCCAGCAGGGCAGAAGGAGCTAGTCTTTCAATTCCATACTGTTCTGTATATGCAGAAGATGAGCGGGAAGTACCTCTATACGTCGATCAAGGACAGAGAGAGGCTAGAAGTCTACGGTCACGAGAACGTTAGGTTCCCCATTAGCTATTTAGCAGAGATTGCTGGCTGGCAAGTTGACGGGGACTAGAAGCGGACAGAACGAAGGCAAAGCGTTCGATTTAGGGACGAGAGCTAAGCGAAGTAGAGTGACTAAGGGGGTGAAGACGACTGATAGCGCAGTCGTTTCCACCCCCAAGGTGGATTTAGATGCAGATAAAGAGAGTAAGAACGGGGTATATGTTTCCCCTACTGAGCCAGCAGTTTTGCATACCCTAGGCATCGTGTCGCTGTTGCCAGAGAATCATGGCGTGGACGTTTTGGACATGGTGTCTGGGACAGGAGTCCAGCGTAAGACCTTAGCAGATTTGTACGCTAGTGTCAATGACGGCAGGCTGAGCAAACAAGTGAGCCAACGTCAACAGTCGTTGAACATTATCAATGCGGTGTTGTTGTTGGAGGGCGCAAGTTTCAAGTTAGATATTCCGATGACGGAAGATCAAATACAAATAGCTTTGCTGTCGATCCAGAGAAGCGGATATTACCTGATTCAGTCTAGAAATTTATCTCACACCGTCGAATTGCTACCTAAGGTATTCCGTCACTTCAGGCAATTGGAGCATGGGCTAATAAACCGCCCACCGACCATCGTTTCTGATTGGCGATTGACCATGTTGCAGTTGTTGCCAGGGATAGGGATTGTCAAGGCTAGAAGGATCTTGGATGCGGTCGGATTCCCTTTTACCTTGAAAGACGTAGAAGAGATAAAGAAGATCGTCGGTCCAGCGGCGTTTGCGAAGATTGAGAAGTATTTAGGGAAGTAAAAGAAGTAAGCAGATTGACTTGACGAGTTGATCCGTGTGTAGTATTGTGATGAATGAAGAAAAGATTCTTCAGGAACAAATAGTAGATAACAAACAATAAATGAAAGAGCGTGAAGTCTGATGCAAGTTGTTTCAGGGATTTGGACTTTTACAACCGACGAAATTATAGCTATGAATAACGACGCTATAAAGAGTAATAGAGCAAGATTTATCTCACCTGATCTCATCGAATACCTTGACCCTGATGGGGGCCATTCTGAGTGGATAAGGTACGCCCACAATGATTATGAGTACAGGCTTGGGTTGAATCTGAAGATGAAGGGGAGCATGTTGCGTTGTCAGGCATGGGTAGATGTTCCCTTTGAAACTGTCGGTTGAAGTTAGTAGGTAATAGATAGTAAATAGTAAATAGATCTAGGTAGGAGATCGATATGAATAAGCAAGAGTTTTGGACCAAACTCCAGGCTCATAAGGAAATTGGTTATGCGTTGGAGAAGGTGTATCAGAGTTTCCCTGAGGGTGAAGAATATCCAGCGGTTTATCCCGGAACGATTTTGTACTGCCATAATGAGGACGAATTCATTCTTGCACGCAAGGCTATCGGGGGGACTTGGACGAAAGACTATAGCGATCTTGCGATGACGTTGCTCCAAAAGACAGGGCACAAAGGGTGTATCTGGCTAAGAGTCGATAGGGGAGAGGTTTGCGAGAGGGTTGAGGTTGGGGAAAAAGAAGTAGAAGTTCCCGATCCAAAGGCGTATATCCCTATGGTGAAGATCAAAGAAAAGGTGTATGAGTGGAAGTGCAAGCCGATTTTGGAAGAGAGCATGAAGGAAGGGGTAGAGGTATGAGCTGGCTAGAGGGCATGAGAGAGAATTTGAGATCAGCGACTTGGGACGAGTTGCTTGATTACGCCGAGCAATTGTTGATGTATGCGGAGACGCTAGAGGATTTACTAGGTAAAGCATGGGGAAGGTTGCCAAAGCACGAGGACAAGGCGGGGGACAAAGAGAAAGATAAAGATAAAAAGCCGCAACAAGAAGAGAAGCTTTGGGATTGGATAGACGATCATGGTTGATAAGTACGGGATTGCGACGGACATGGTTATTGAACTCATCAATGAGATAGAGGGGATGACGTTCGAGCAGGCGGTTGCGATAAAGAAGATCGCAGATCAGCTAGATGTGATGGTGTAGAGAGAAGCGGTCAACAGAGGCTTGAGGCTGGTAAATAGGTTATCGCTAGAGCATGAGTTCCATGATGCTACTAAGGATATCCGAAAGGCTATCGAGAAAAAAGTAATGCAGCCGACGGCGGCAGACCTACCTAAGGCTGAAGGACAGGTAATCGGAGTTATCTCCGATGCGTGGCTAGGAGCTAACGGTGCAGCTTGGGATATATGTTTGGTCATCTTTTGCTATTCGCTAATGGACGATGTAGACGCTGCACAGTTGAGCAAGCCGTGGGAGAAGGTCATGGGAATTAGATCTTGGGGAGGATACTGTGGTTGAAAATAACGAGAAGATAAGGGAAGTACTTGTCTATCCCTATAACTCTTTTATGGGAAAGCTAAGACACGAAACATGGCTGACGGTTTCGTTTGATATAGAAGAGACCAAAGCGTTCATCAAGGGGCAAAAAGCGCCTAATTGTAAGTTCGTCATGAACGTTGATGATAGTTACGTGACGGATGAGTTTGTGAAGCAGACAGTAATAGGGATATTCCTAGCTTCGGAGATCTTCGGGAAAGAAGGGGACTATCGCTATACGTGTGACACGCTATTACTGGTTGACTTGGATATTGATGAGTTGGGGAGAATGGGTTACGACATGCTGAGCCGTCACTTTTTCGACACCATAGCTAATCAATTAGGTGAGTATTTGACATTAGAACTAGGGATTGAGATAGGGAAGGTGAATAGATGGTAGATGGAGAGTTTGGACCGAATCTTGAAGAATTAGATGGTTTTATCAAGTCGATGCTCAAGATATCGACGGAGCTGCCGACAGAGTGGCTAGAAGACTTAGGCAGTTTAGAAGGGGCTTGGAGTCCAGAATCCGATGCGATCGCGATAGAGCATCATCGGGAGGACGCCGTTAGGCAAGCGAGGATGAGAGCAGCTAATGCTGTCAACCCCACAATAGATATCTTGAGGCTGGGTATGGCCAAGTTGGCAGGCGACGCTGCTGAGGCGATTGTCCTTAGAGACGTGCTTCCCCCTAAGACGTTGAGCGAAATGGTGAAAGAATGGAACGCCGTGATTGAGATTATCAATAGAGCAGGTGAGTAGGGCGGTGGCGTTGCTAAGTAGATGCCCTAAATGTGGGGGGAAGAGCAATTCGCCATTGGTACGACGTGGGGCGATGTGGTTGTGTAGCAGATGTGCGGATAAAGGAGATAAGAAGTTGATGGGAGATATTCGAGATATCAGGAGGGGAAATGGGTAGTGGGTACGGAGTTTACGGAGGGAAGATTGAGGTAAAAGTGAAATTTTCCTACGTTCCGAGTTGTGATCTATGCGGTTGGGCTGGCTATGCGTGCTCCACTGAGGAACTAGCCGAAACGAGTGTGATCGAACACGACAAGAGCCTTCACCCTAATTTTATGAAGTTCAAGGAAAAGATCAAAAGGCTTGAAGAGATTGTAGAAACTACGTCTAGCGAACTAGTCAAAATTGGGACTGAAATTATAGATAGATTTGAAAAAGCGATGTTCCCTTATTGTTTGGATTGCGGAGTGGACGTGAGGGAAGGTCATACGCTTGATTGCGCCATAGCAGATTTCAGGAAACTGCAAAAGAAGGTGGCAAAGGGGGATAGCCATGGGTGAGGAATATGGCCCGAATTCAGTAGAGGTCAAAGCGTTTTTAGCCAAAGTCATTTCGATGACAGAAGAACAACGCGACAAATTAGCAGAGGTGTGGAGTTCTATTTCTTTATGGTTGTGGCTGTCAACGAGCATGGCTGCGACGAGTGCAGTGACATACAACGTTAGAGAATATGCGTGGAGAGCGGCATATAACGCATGGGTGAGGAACCTCCCTAGCTTTTGTATGTTTGGCCACTCTGATGCTATGCAAGCGATGTGCGGAGCGCTAGTCGCTCTTATCGCAAAAGATTTGATCGAGGAAGAGGATTTCAAGATGCTCTACGGTCCGTGGGCGAGCGTGATGGAAGGAGCATTTGATGTATGAGCTGCCACAAAGAATCGAAGAGTTGATATACGAGATTTATCAATGTTTTGAGGCGGGGGATATCAACCCGTCTGTTTATATAGATCCTAGCTTGAGCAGATCCTTTTCCTGGGCCTATCCAGAATTGAGGATTTATATAGAAATGGCTTCTACGGATTCCGATGACCCTGCGTTGGCGTTTCAGTTTGAATGGGGATATGTCGATGTTAGTTGGAAGGGCGCTGGGGGCGAAGAAGAAGAGGGATTGAAGCGCACCGAAGCACGGTCGTGGCTTGAAATGTACGAGATATTGGAAGAGTTGTTGGACTACGCACAGAGGGGGATGGTATGACTAGGTGCGAAGAAGTAGAAGCGGAATTGGAGAGGGTAAAAAGGAACATGCTGGCGCTCGGTGCGGCGTGGAGAGGGGATTGGTTCGATTTTGATGGTCGGCAGTTGAAGAGCCAGATCGAAAAGATTCTTGAAAAAGGAGAGGGGGGCGTCGACTTTTACCATGACCATATCACGGCAGCGTCTTGGGACAAATCGGAGAAATGCCCTAGAGAATATGTATGTAAAACATGCCGAGAGACCGGGTAGATGAATTGTGATAAAAGGAAATGTTATATATAGATGCGACGGGTGTTTTGAAGAGACCGAAGCTAAGTTCGTCGGAGGCAAAGTGTTTGAATACGGGGACCCTTTTACGACGCACTCCGGCGAACTGTTTGTGAAGAGGAGGATGCTATCACAAAAGATAGACCTAGCGGAGTTAGTACCGGGAAGTTGGGTCTGGCCAGACCCTTACACCGGATGCTGCTACTGCCCTAAGTGCTGGGCTGGGATTGTGGAAGATATAGGGGATGCGGTAGAAGCAGGGGAGATCGGTTGACGTGGATATAACCGCTTATGAGATAGAACTTTATCTTCCTGACTGCCAAATATGCAATTGGGTTGACGATAAAAGATACGGTTTAGAATCAGCTCAAAAAAGAGCTACCGATCATGTACGAAGTGCCCATCCAAAAGTGATGAAGCTGATTGATGAGACCAAAATGCTGAAGGACATGGTCGATATAGCGTTTGAGCTAATTACTGGTCCCAACGATTTCGTTCATTACGGCGGGGAGAGTTATGGGGATTTCGATGACTATTGCGACGGTTGCGATTTCAACGCAGGCCGTTCTCACCACCAAGCGGACTGTTCAGTAGCCAAGTTTCTAGCGCTAAGAGAGTCATGGGAAGGGAGCCACGCCAGATGACGATAGATCCAAGCGAGCTAGAGAAAGCGTTTCGAATAGTAGAAGCGTATGAGTATGGGAGATTAGATAGCTATAAAGAAGCGACGAAGATATTTCGGCGTATAGCTGAGGAATTACCCGCCAAGACGTTAGAAGAGATGCAAGCCGAATTTTATGGCATACTTTACGATGCGAAAGTGTATCTGTATCCGGGCGAGCAGAGAACGGTGAGCGCGATCAAGGCGGTTATGTCTGGAGCATGGGATGGGATCGGAGAGTGGAGAGATTGAGAGAGGTAGAAAGATGAGCGAAGGCAAATACGGACCATATTCCGCTGAAGTAGGAGCGTTACTAGAAAAGGTAGGGGATTTGCCGCTCGAACAACTCAACGAGCTAGGAGAGGCGTTTGATGCGGCATGGAGTGCTAAGAGGCGCACAACATGGGGTGTGGCAAGACGTGCGGCGAAAAGTGCAGAGAGGGACGAGGTATGGGAGGCGGTAAGGCATGAAGCATGGGAGGCCGTACAAAGCGCACCGTCTAGTTCAATAAGAGATGCGGTCTGGGGCGCAGCGATAGTTTTAGCTGTTCAGGATTTGATCAATGAAGAGGATTTCAATGTGCTTTATGCGCCTTGGGCGAGCGTAGTGGAGGTGAGCAATGGGCAAATACGGGCCGAATACGGCTCAAGTCAATGAGATCAGAACCAAGATCCCCACGATTTCAATGGAGCAGGCCGTGAAGATAGACGAGTTGTGGAGGGAACAAGATATAGAGGTTTGGATGACGACATGGGATCGTGTCCATCGCATACTCGAACATGGATATAAGAACCGACGAGATTTTTGGGTGACGGTATGGGGAGAGATCTGGGTAGAAGATATTCGTGGCGAAATACTAGAACCTAGGTGGGCCGGTATCAGGGACGCTGTTTTGGCCGTGCTCGTTAGGGGTTTGGTCGACGAGGAAGATTTTGATGTTTTATATAACCCGTGGAGGGAAACAATGGAGGTAGAAAAATGAACTGGAACGATTGTCTCTATTGCGGACATTCTGAGTCCACGCATACGTTGACTAGAGATGTCCAAGACGTAGCTAGCCACTTGATGGTAGCAAACTTTATGACGTGTGGGGGAACCGTGAGGATGTATCGCAACGAAAAAACAAATAATACGGGATGGGCCGGATCGCCCATGATAGTAGAGAGCGTTTGCGATTGTACGGAATTCAAAAGTCCGGTGGATATTTTGGAGAAGCTAGTTAAGGGGCTGGACAGACATGAATGATGTATACGGCCCAAATACAAAACGGGTCCAAGAACTAATAGCTGAAATTGAAGCGTTAGATGTTGATTCTGATACTGATAGCGAAGAACTATCTGAAGCATGGATGATAAGCACTTCCAAGGCAGAAGATAGCCACAGGAAGGAAATGGTAAAGAGGGCTAGAAGAGACACGGAAAAAGCTATTAGGAGAGTCATAGGGTTGTTGATGTATCCAGCCATGGATGCGGCAGAGGCGTTAGTTTTGGAGGATCTTCTGCCGCCTAAGCATTTCGATCTTCTATTGAATAGATGGTGGTATCAATCCGCATTAGCCAATATGGCCACCTCGTCCGATTCGGCATTGATTGAGGATGCAGAGATTCAAGAGTGGTTGAAGATAAAGGGGAAGCTTGAGAGGACATATGAGGACGTGACGGGGTTGACGGAGAAATTGAAGAAAGAAATGGCGTATGTGGAATTGAAGATCGCTAATAAGAAGATGATGAATGTGATAAAGGAGGCGAAAGAATGAGCGGCAGGTTTGGACCGAACACGGCTGAGGTCGAAGCGATGACCGAGAAGATCAAAACGATCACGCCGGAGCAAATCGACCAGTTGCGACAGCTAGACGTGGATAGTGAGGCCAGAGCGGGCGCTTGGGATGAAGCTTTGTGCGCTTACGGCGAATATGGCCCTGATGATGATGCTGTGATATTCGATTTGCATCAGAGAGTCTACGGCGTGGGTTTAGGCAACGGTTTTCGTGCGGTTTGGTTAGCAGTGCTAGCCGTTGTGACAAAAGAATGGATCTCAACTGAGGACTTCGACGTGCTGTACGGGCCGTGGGCATCCGTGATGGAGGAGGAAGGCTAAAAATTTGTTGGTAAGTGAAAAGATATTTGATGTTCTGTGTGAGCCTTGGGCGATGATAATGGGGAAGGTGGAGTGATGATGTTAGATGAATATGAAGCTAAGGATCAGTTTGGGTATAGGGATAGAAAGATCAATCAACTAATAGGTTACATAAAAAGACTTACCTTTACTGAGGCAGAAAGGATACCATCATTTGAGGATCGGTACTACACCGACGAATGGCTCAATGCAAAACATGAAGCTAATGAAGCGTTAACTCGTGTTGATGAAATGAGAATGTATCGGATCTATCGGCAATGGGTGCTAAGCGAAGTGAACGATATAGACGAAGAACTCTGGGAGGTCACTATAGAGAACGTGTTAGTTTACGCATTGAGCAGGCTGTTAGGTCTACTGGCACATCCGTATATATCGGATAAGAGTTTTGACGTGCTGTCGTTCCCTTGGTTGAATGAGATAAGAGACGAGGAAGGTAGGGTAAGACGTTTGCTCCCAGAAGGTATGTAAGACCGGGAATGTTTGATTCGGTTTATGCCGACCTGATGAATTCAATCATGGAAAGAGTATTAGAAGCAAAGGTGAAAGAATATGAACGAATCTTCCCTAATTAGAAAACTAACCCTTATAAAGTACACACGCATTCTCGAAGACTACCTAGAACCCCTGAGAATCGACGTAAACGAGTTGCTCAAGAACATAGATCATAGCCAATTCAAAGATGAGCCATACGAGCGTAATCACCTAGAGTGCGTGAGCACTGGATATGTGATGTTCCCTGGTGGAGAGGCGTATTGGACGGCGGTGGTTGAGAAGGCATCACCTGACGCAATCAACCTCCAATGTTATCTACAGGATAAATTGTACGATAAATGGGGTTCGATAATGGTGAACACAGAATGGTGAGGGGGCGCATGAGTCTCGATGATTGCGCTAGTTGCGGACATTCCCGGTCAGAGCATACCGCACCTAGCCTTTACGTGGCAAAAGAAGGCTTGGAACTACAACACTACTCAAAGGTTTGGGTAACCAAGTCGTCTCTCAACAAAGAGAACTAGCTATAAGAACGTTGCTAGATAGGAGATTCGGTTGATAATGAATAATAATAATCAATATAAAACTGATATCATTCGCTACGGCGATTGCAGCCATGAAAGAAAGTCGGGAGTGGATAGGGATTGAGTCAAGCGAAAAATACGTGAAGCAAGCTGAAGAAAGAATAGCGCTAGAGAGGGATTTCTGGCGAGGCGAAGTTTAGACAAAAAAGGATAGGGGAATATGAGTATCGAGTTGATTAGTTTCTGTGATGAGTGCGATGGCACGATTGTCGGTGATAATAGAAGCCGGACTTTTTGCGGGGAGTGCTACGACCCTTTGGTCAAAGAAAGGAATAAATTAGCCGACGAGCTAGCGGAAGCTAAGAGTGAAATTGCGTGGTTGGAGGTAGAGGTGAATAAAGCAGAGAGGAAGATTGAAGAGTTAGAAGAGATCATTGGTGATTGAAAGCCTTCCTCCGACTTATTTGCCAACCTGCTTTGTATGCGGTTGGCGTGGATATCCTATAAAAGATTGGGCCAAGGCAGAAGACATTGTAACTGACCATACACGCAAGTCTCATCCGAGCGTGATGGAGGTGATAGAAGAAATGAAGATCCTCGAAGAGATAGCTGAAATTGCGTTTGGGTTCGCTGAAGATCCAAAGTTTCTGCACCAAGACGAGAACGAAGAATATTGCGAAGATTGTGGTTGGTTTCACAAAGAAGATGGACATAAGATAGACTTGACAATCGCTAGATTACTAGCGCTGAAAAAAGAGCTAGAAGCAAAGAGAGAAGAACAATGATTTATGGGATAGAAGAAACTACGGATATGAGGTATCCAGAGACGAAAGTCGTCAAGTTTGGTTCTAGGAATCGAGCGATTGCTTGGGTAAAGGATGAACAAGGGTTCGCTTGGGAGGGGGCGGCTAGAAACGATATCCCATCACAACAACAGAATTGGCATCGACGGTTGAGGTGGATCTATCTGGTCAAGGACCGTCATCCTAGTAAGACGTATTTCGCTAAGAAACATGAAGACTGGTATAAGTGGCGGGGTAGTGATAGGCCACCTAATTTCGAGGCTAGGTGGATTAGAGAGTGCGGATTAGAGATAAAAGAATAGGTAGAGGTAGAGAGGTAGAGAGGTAGAGAGGTAGAGAAATGGTACAAAGAGAAACGATTCTTGCAGCTCCGACATTGCCGGTTGCTGAACATAAATTAGTTATATACCTAGACGGATTCAGCACTCATATCCTATGCGAAGGGGATGAGAATAACCTTTGCTGGTGGTCCGGCGACGATGATGAACTTACGTTTTACGGCGAATGTGTCATAGCTGATTGGCATAGCAACGAGTCTGTAGTGAAGGATGAGTTAGTCCTACCATTGGAACTGGACTATTGGGACGGCGATGGGTTGTCGATGAAAGTGAAGGGAGACGAGAGTGGATCTGCCTAAGGGGATAAAGGAGGACGCTGATAATTGGCAAACATGCCCACGTTGTTACGACGAAGCCATGGAGCCATGGATAGAGAAGGGCGAAGCAGTATTCGCTTCCTACGGTCTAGTGACTTTAGACGAGTTCACTAAAGCGTTCAACAGAATCCCGAACGAGCCTAAAGAAGAAGATTATTATACCTTTAGGGAAGACTACGAGTTCTATGGCGCAGACGAGGGTGTCATCAAGTGGCAATATTCGGGGAGTTGCACTGAGTGCGGTCTCTCTGCCTCTGAATCAGGGGAGTTCCCGTTCTACACTAAAAAGAGATAAGAATGGTTGCGCCTTATACCCATTCATCAGCGTATGACCAAGACGGGATTGAAGGGAAGATCATCGTTCTTCCTAAATATGCTAGATCGTTTTCGTGGTACGGTTGGAAACCTTTGCCTTTACACGGGACGAGGGTTGAAGAGGAAGAATTCTTCCCTACCACCACGGTAGAACATAGGATAAACGTTCCTGAAGGCTGGGTCGTCGTTGAATGTTGTTTAGGACGGAAGAGGTGGTATGAATCCATGCCTGAAGGCGAAGTAGATAGGCGCTTCCGATATGTGTTAGAAGATGGAGAGTTCAGGGAGAGGGCATGAGCGAATCTGTTGCAGACCACGCATGTAGCGTTAGGGAGCAGCCATTCGGATTTGAATGGTGTGGGGTAGAGGTACTACGTTGTGCGGAGTTCAGGCTTACTCATGTTTTGCAAGTGAAACATGGGAAGAGGAACGTGAATATCTATATCAGCCCCACTGGCCGGTCGATAAGAGTTTATTTAGATGGAAAAGAACTAGCAGAGAAAAGAGAAGAAATTGATTTGGGAACAACATCATAAAGACGAGGAAGGGCGACCAGCGGGTGGCGTGACTACGGGCATCGGCATAGATATTTTGTGGCAGAATGGACCGTTGTCTGTCGATGGCAAAAGGCTAGATAAGAATGGGGCATTTGTTGAAGATATCATCAACGCCGCATTGGGTAGGTTGGAGTTCTACCAGAACACCATGTTCTCATGCAGAGAGAACGCTTTAGCTATTACAAAACTGCAAGAGGCGTTGCATTGGCTAGATCATCGGACTAAAAATAGGGAAAGAAGAGGCGTAGAGGGTACGCATGAAGTTTGAGGGGGACAAAAACCCCTATCTACCTGCTCTTATCCTCTGTAATGCGATTTGAGGGACAAAAAGCTCCCCTAGGTATAAAACCACCTAGGGGAGCTTCTTTTTTTTGGTACTAAGTAGCGATAGATGAGATAAAAACGCCAGCTTGTCCGTTGGCAATCCCACTTGTCACTGTAACTAGGACGAAACCGTTGCGATTCTGGACATGGCAAACAGTCATCCAGTATGTTTTGTCCGCAACGGGGTCGCTACCCTGAGCGGTTGCGGCGATGAAGTTGGCGAATGGGACGTTAGCTGAGGATGATGGGATTCCTTGGATGGTGTTAGCGCCACCGTCAAGGATCATCGCTCCACTGCCGTTTGAATCAAGGGAGATAGAGATAAATGTTGTCGTTATGGAAATGGGTGGGGTAGTAGGTGATGGCGCAGGTGTTGGAGTAGGTGTCGGTGATGGAATCGGGCTAGGCGTCGGCGGCGCTACCGTCCCTCCGAATACAATGCTGAACCCAACATCACTAGCTTGATCTAGATCAACCGCCCCGGAGATCCCCGGCACGTTGCCTTGACCCGTCTGAGTAATCAACCTCACCTGAGACGGATCAGTATTAGATGGATCTGCGAACCATAGCGGCAGCGATTGATTATACCCGCTGCTTTCCAACCAGCCAAGGAAATTAGCGAAGGTGTAAACTCCGCTCTTTTCCCCTGCATTTTGCACCAACGCCACTATTTGATTTATCAACGCTACGTAAGCGGCGCTGCCCACGCCATTCTCTGTTTCGCAATCTAAGAAGACATAACTGACACCATCTAGGTGAGCGATTATCCACGCCGCTTGCGACGAAGCAGAAACATCGCCATGGACGAAGTGGTAAATGGCAACGGCGAAACCGGCTGCTACCGCATTTTGGATATCTTGTAATGCGAATGGGTTAGCGTAGTTGTCGCTTTCCGTAATCTTGACTATGACAAACGGCTGGCAGCCCCCTAGACCATATAAATAGGTATAGAGAGCTGGCCAACCGATCTGAGCGCCATTAGGGTGCTGGAAGCTAGCTATATCAACACCGTAATGGGTCATAGTCATGACTACTCGCTTTCGCTATCTTCGAGCATGGCAATAAGCCTAGGGAGATCTAGTCCAAGCGCATCGCCCTTTTTCTCGTTCAATTCATAGGTAATAATTGCGTCGGCTTCCTGGACGTGAGTCTCCCACCATCCACGGGTGAATAGCTGCCTCTGTCCCCACGTCGCTAGCACCCCAGTATCTTGATCCACACGACCGAAGACAAATACGTCATGGCCACCAAGAACTTGATAGGGGACTGTTGAGCTTTCCCAAGGATCTCCGTTTTGCGTCGCTGTTTCCATGTCAGAAGTAACGACGATTCCTGTGCACAAACCACCGAACGCATAAGCGTAATCCATGGCCTCGTCGAAGTCGAAGTGATTCACTTGCCCGTAGCCGAGGATTTTGTTCCCCCAGAGTCCATGCGTGCGCCAGTAGGGAAGGAGCTGTGCGTTTTGCACGCCTACGTCCTTGCCCTCGTCATATTCTAGATAAGTCGAAACGACCTGATTTGAAGTCGGGGGGATGAACTGTTCATTAGTCAGGAAACCCGTGACGATATTAGCGTTCACCGTCATCACGAATCCACAATCCCCAACGGGTCTACCGCCATTCACAGTAAGCGTCGGGTCTGGCCCATTGCCTAGCATATGAAAAGGGCTAGCACCGTTCAGTGGGTCAAACTTCGCTGGCGCACTAGGAACGGTGGCAAATGCCCTTAGTGGACGGCTAGCAAGCGCACGAGTTGAAGCGTTACGCCCGAATTGAACCTTGTCTGGGCTGCGTGAGGGATAAGGCATTTATGCCGTCTTCCTCGCCATAGGTGTGTTGGTTGGCGTAGGGGTTGCAGGCGTTGGCGTAGGTGTAGGTGTAGGTGTAGGTGATACTGTAGGCGTTGTCTTCTTATACAAAGCGCTAGTAAGAATCGTGTCAACGGTCGAACCCTTGAAGTACAGACCATAGACAAACTGGCTAGCGGTATAGATCATGGCAAACGTCTGAACCAGCGGTACGCCGAACAGTCCCTTGGGATTCTCGATGAGAATCGCAACGACTGCTACGACCAAGCTGATAAACCCAGCGATCAACTGCTTGACCTGAGGCGACCACGTAATCTTCTTTATCAGAGATGTTAGCAACGGCACGACCATCGCTCCGATCCCTGTGATAATAGAGATCAACGATGCGGTGAGAACTATAGTTCCTATCATTTGCTTCCTTTTCCTTTCGTATGCGGATTCTCATTTTCGCTATCAGTTCTAACGAAATAGTTGTATAGATCGCTAGGCATGACATGAGAGGTATCTAATTTTGGAGAGATCCAGCCTCCATGCTCTAAGATTTTAGCTACAAATTCTGAACATATCAACGTATTGCCGGACCTGAAGTGGATGAAATGCGGTGAGAGCAGGTCTAGCCCGATAGAAGCTATCTCTAGATAGCCGTATTTGACGTTGATGCAGCTCTCCGCAAACTTCACGGCATCCTGTGTCTGAGATGCGTTGAGAGGATTCGGGATTACTAACGTCTCGTTATTAGCGAATGACGTGTGAAAGTTCCCGAACTCAATCCCTCTGCCTGTCGCTTGGAGCAGCGACCCATCAGCGGAAATGACATATGCAGCGTGGTTGTAGAACGACGCTTGCTTAGAATCCCTGATCCTTTCTCCGAATTGAATCAAACGGTCCACGACGCTATTGCCGTGGACCAAGACAATATCCCCTGTTGTGGGGTGGCTCATTTCTATCTCCTATCCCTATTTATCTTCTATCTTCCATGGGTGGCTGTGGCTGATTCGCCCTCACCCATGCGAACTTTTTCTGTACTTGTCCAGCGATAACCTCTGCTAGTTGCCTAGATTCGATGAAGTAAGCGATGTTGAACTCTTTTTCTGCCGACGCTGATAAATTGAACGAACCAGAGAATGACCATCCGGTGTTGTCAGGATAGAGGATAGCGATGACCTTGGAGTGGAGAATCTCATCGTCTACCGAAGACGTTCCTATCGCCCATTGGGTAGGAGGCAGAGACTTGATAAAGTTGTCAATCAACGGCTTTTCCTCACGCCCGAAGTATTGGCTTTTATCAAATAAAAATAGTGAGTCTTTATTCCCTTGGCCATTGGCCAGAAATGCGTTGATGATGGAAGCATCATCGCATGAGTACTGAGACGAATAGACCGTCCCATGATTGGCGATAGAGTTTTCTAGATTAGCCAAAACTTCAGCGGTTATCTCTGCTCCTTGTTCAGGGGCAAACAACACTTCCCAGTTGGTAACATCAGTAAACACGGACATATCAATTCCTCTCGAAATGTTCTTTATCATCAACGTCATGCAATTGTGTGAGGTGAGTTTCTAGCTTGTCATTGATATTGTTTATTTTATCTGCTAATGAATGACCGCCGTTTGGCTTGAGCTGTTGGGTATTCTGTTTTACGTCTTGGACCTCTCCGACGATATCGGTTAGTTGGTTCTGGAACTTTTCTATCCTCATTGTTAGCAAGTTGAACTTTTGGTCTAGCTTGTTATAATTCTGTTGAGCCTCATTCGATTGAGCGACTAGGGAAGCGATAACGTCGAAGATCCCCGGCTCCGCTTTTATCCCACGTTCTAAATCCGCTGAAACACCGAATAATTTATCGTCGAAGCGACGTTTGTTCAAAGAGTTTCTTCGGTAGACCCCGTAGAATTTATACGCTGCCCATAAAGCGGTTAGCGATGCTGCCAAGCTCCCGATGCCATTGAACAAGTGGTTATAGGTTGCAAAGAGCATTATCTCTCAATCCGTTCGTTAGGGCTAGCATGTCTGCGCACCTATCATCTTTCAATATCTAGTGGTTATCTAGGCTCTAGTGTAATGTGAGAAAGTTGAATATGGTAAGATAGGCCATGAGCATGTTGAGTAAAAACTTGGCAGAGACGGAAGAAGAGTAGAATTGAAGATCACAGAGAAGAATTGCGTCATGGACGTGAGGCTTTACTACGAAATCGTAGATAAATACAAGTTTTATCTCTCTGAGACACCACTTAGCACTAATAGTAAGAACAAATACCTAAGCGTTGCTAGGTATTACCTGAGGGTTCTTGGTGCAGAATGTACAGAAGAGGAACTACGCACCTTTTTATATGGGAAAAAGTACGCCCCGAATACGTTCAATCTCTACTGCTTATCACTAAAAGCGTTTTACAAGTGGATGAAAAAGAATGGGTATCGAAAAGGACCAAATCCAGTTAAAAATATCATGCTGCCGAGATTGAGCAGGGGTGTCCCTAGACCTATGGCAGATAGGGAATTGGGTAGAGCGCTAGCATATGCGCCTAAGAGGATTCGATTGATGTTGCTACTAGGCGCTTATGCAGGGTTGAGGGCTTCAGAAATAGCGAACCTAAGGGTTTCAGACTTAGATATAGAAGCGATGATGATCTATGTCATGGATGGTAAGGGCGGTAAAAATCGTTCCGTCCCATTGCATCCTGATGTTTTAGATGCGTTTTACTCTTACGCTGGGACGAGCATCGGAGGTAAGGGTTTGATCTTCTTCATTGACGAGAGAAGATCCCCCGAACTCAACGCCCGATGGGTAGGCAGCGAGTTGCAGGACTTCTACGATAAGTATGCGTTGGACATGACGACCCATCAACTTAGGCATTGGTTCGCTACTCATATGTTCAAGGTGACTAAAGATATTGTCACTGTGAGTAAATTGCTAGGGCATAGCAATCTATCAACCACGATGGTCTATGCGCAATGGGACATGGAGCTAGGCGTTTCTGGCGTGAATGGGCTAGTGGGTTCGTTCGACAAGAGAGCGTTTACTGAGTATGGGAAGGCTGTCACGCCTCTGTCTTATCGTCGGTATCCAAAGATCGGTGAGAGAAGGGCTGAGTTGGAGAATAGGGCTAGACGGAATAAGAAAGTATTAGATAAATTGCCCGTTATCCCTGATATTCGCCGTCTTGGTTACGAATTAAATGAATCAGATGGACTAGACCAACGCCGTCCAAGTGCCGCCGTTATTGACGTAGATACGCTCACCTGAGGTCCCCGGCGCATCTGTACGGAAGTAGTAATCCCCTGATTGGCCTAGAGTCGCCGGTGGCACGCCACTGCCGCCCCATATCCCATTTGGTCCTTGGGTGTATTGGGATGAGGAATTATAGCCAGATAAGAGTAATGGAGTAGGGGATGCGGAGCCAGCAAGTTTCAGTAGCACTACACGGTCGGACGAGTGGTGGTTAGTGCCTCGATAAACGAGAACTACATCGCCTACATAAAGAACAGTGGATGCG
>JAEHJW020000323.1_pt1 | contig 41171 bp, 49 predicted proteins | sample 9271431 | NCBI WGS metagenome assembly JAEHJW02 | reverse complement strand
ATGATAGAAATAAATAAATGCCCAATATGTGGATCTCATAAAAAGCATTCGTTAGAAAAGCCATCCCAGCCATCACTCTGGTCAAAAACATGCGGTGATAGACAATGTATTAAAAAACTTACTCAAGAGACAAATATGGAGATGTATGGTCACATATCAAACCTACATTCAAAATTAGAAAACGGTAAAACTGTATTAGAAGAATCCATATCAAAAAAATATAATGTTGAAAATATATCGCAGATTCAGGAAGTTAAGGATAAAAAGAAAAATACATGCCTTAAGAATTTTGGTGTTGAATATCCCATGCAATCAAGTGCAGTCAAGTTGAAATCGATTGAAACGGTATTGTTAAAATATGGATATGATAATGTCTCAAAGAATCCGGATATAATTGAAAAAATCAAAAATACGCAAATTAAAAAATACGGATCTTTGTATATGCAAACACTCGAAGGTAAAGATTTAATGAGATCTGTTTGCCAAGAAAAATACGGCGTCGACTGGTATTTTAGTTCAAGTGATTTTAAGAACAAACTTGAAAAAAGATGTATGGAACTGTATGGTGTTACCAACCCTTTTTATTCACCTGTGGTTCAATCAAATATCGCAAAAAGAAATAGTAAAGGTAAATCAAAAGAGGAAACCACTTGGCTTAACACTATGGGAATTCTCGACGAATATAGGCAATACCACATAAAAAGTAATAGTGGAAAAAACTATATCGTTGATGGGTTTGACCCAAATACTAATACTATTTACGAATGGAATGGATCTTTTTGGCATGGTAATCCAGATTATTATTGTGCCGAATCAATTCATCCGGTGATCAAATCGATAACTTTTGGTGAGTTATATGAAAAGACTATCAGGAAACAACAGGATCTATTGAATTCTGGTTATAACCTGATAGTCGAATGGTCAAAAATTTAACTTAACGTGCAGCATTCTTCCTTACTTGTTCGAATGAGATTTTATTATAAATATCCCCATTTTCAAACACGGTTTGAAGGACAGGATTCCATTCCAATCCTTTATCAGTCCAATTCGTTGGTTGTTCAACACATGACTGGTATTCCCCACCGGACTCCCATAGTTCAACCCGTCCCTTCTTACTCTTCTTGCCCGGATCAGTAATCGGATCTTTAGCAATCTCACGCCACACCCCGTCGACACATACAGACGAGGCTTTCATGGCAAATTTTTGCGTGTCGCGATCGACCATTTGACATAATGCACCACCCATGCCAAAAGCAATGTTATCCGCACTATAACCGTATATCATAAAGTTGCTCAGGATAGCCTCGATGGACTGGTAATTCACACCATCACCTTGAATTAGGCGAACGTTGTTAAGAACACGATAACCCTTTTCATTGACAGTGCTACCAAACTTTTGGTCAAGCATTTGAACTAGAACAGAACAAACATGCTCAGGATCACCAGAATCAGGACGAATAACAACAGTCGCGCCCGAATCAATAACCTTTTGCTTTAGTTCGCCACCCCAAATATTCTTGACGGCATTGAAAACATCGTAGCTATCAGACACGACAGCAACAATGCTACCGGGCTTGGCAAACTGATTTAGCATATTTTCATATGCCTTAACTTCGTTATCTCGACCCCAGCTGGTGATCGTGCTGTGTTCGGCGGCTGGAATACTGAAGCCACAAACGTCAGCATCATAATATTCCATTGCAGCAAGAATACCAGTCATAGTATCGGTACCCTTGAAGTTAACAAGGTGAGCCATACTACCAAGGCCCGCAGATTCGAAACTGCTATTTCCTCTCGCTGAAAAGTCGTGAAGCTTGAAGTCCAGCCCAGCTGGATCACCAGTCTTTTCAAGATAGCTCTTGATCAGCTGGCGAATATGCCAACTTTGCGTAGCCACAGTGGTCGGATACCAAACCGCACGCAGCAGGGCAGTTTCCAAATATGTGGTCAGCCAATAACACTGCGGATCGGTGTTTTCGATAGTAGCCAACACGTTCTTGGTTGGGACAACGGTCCCTTCAGGTACTGCCTTGATACGTACAGGAAGTCGACCGCCATGGGTCTTAAGGATGTATTCCCAACCTTCGCGGTTAAAAGGCTCGCCGTGCGCGGTCCAAATTTCGTCTGCAAGATCAATGTCCTCCTGAGTAATGGGCTTGAGTAGATATTGCTTAATGAATGCCTGAATACCGAAAAACACGGTGCGATCCCATCGACCACCGCGACTTTCAATATAAGAATAGACCCCGGTGGTACCAGCAGGATACTGCTTCCACATTGAGGCCTTGTATGAATCGGTGTTAAGTAGAATGTTGTTTGCGAATTGCATGATAAACTCCTTATCAAGTTGAGATTGCCCAAAGTCTATCTCTGGGACTTTATATACAACAGTATATTATATTTTTATTTATCTGTCAAGGTTGACTAAACTCAACCAATGTGGCAGAACCACCTGTGATTGAGATTACTTCGGCAAAATTCATCAGCATCTCAGTAATAGTTACGGAATCGCCGCCAGCAAGCCCTTGTCCGATACGAGGGAATCCAAAATGGCTCTGTGGATGTTCGTGGCCCAATTTTTGCAGAATCAGTTCAAAGGAAGTATATTCAAAAACATCGGTATTACTACCACCCTTATTGAAGCCGTATTGAGTGTATGCATTGATGATGGTGAAACGCTTGGGATCATTTTCGGCATATTTATTTCTGGTCATATATGTCTGTGGATCCACAAAGTCTCCTGCCTCACATTGAGACCAGTTTCCTAACTTGGTATAATCACCGGGTTTGGTTAATTGGTCGGCCCGAAATGCTTCGGGGTAACGCTCTCGAATCTCGCGAGCAATGCCTGATCCCATAGTACAGAAACAATTACATCCTTGAACAATAATATTGAAGTGCCCTTGTTCGGCGAAGTCAAGTAAATTGCCCTTCATTACCTTTAATTTTGAATTCATTATAGCTCCAATTTAGAATCGAGACATTTTTTTGTAAATCCTTGGTGCAATTACCAATTTATCTTTACTGTAAACTCGGATATAATGATCTCGGTATCGATCATCGATGTCCGACGTATGCTTATTATAAAAATAATCAGAAGAACAACATTGTTCTTTGGCCAATACCTCGACCCAATCATCTCTATCAATGCGAGCAACAATGCAGAAGGCATTGCTTACTTTCTTATATCCTTTGAGCGTAAGATCACCGGCAATCATCCATGCGGTCAGTTCATCAACTCCAAATCCCGGACCATATGTAATATCCTGTTCGGTAATTTTTACATTCATAGCTTTGGTAGGTCAAATTTACGTGGTGTTTGATCGACAAACGAAATTGTAACGCCATCAAAGACCTGAGTACTATATTCGCTTGGCCCATAACCCGTCGTTTCGGTACGGGATCGAAACGTGATTTTATCAACCTTTTGGCCAGTTTGTTTTTCTACAATATCTTTAATCATATCTCGAATTGTAGTTTCACTAATACTCACTGACATGGCAAAATTAAAATTATATTCGGATGGCATATTATCTATGAATTGTTGGTTGGTACATGTGTTGAAATTGTTGAACCGCTTTTCAGCGAAAAGGCCAATGCATCATGTTCATCGTCAAACTTTAAATGAGGATATATTATAAGTCCCGAGTTGGTTTTTTCTCCCGGGTGGTACTCGACATTACCCATAAATTCAAGTAATTTAACTATCGAGTACCAGTCAATACGCCCATTAATCTGCGGAACTTTAATAAACCAATTCATTTCAGATGCTTGACCATGCCCTTAATGATGTGTTCGTGATCTTCAAAGATCTCTTCCGACATCTTCTCGATTTCTGCTAAGGTAAACCACTTTGTCACTCGAGCATCATCGCCGCCCTTAGTCTTTGGCAAGGTACCGTCCCCGCTAGTTAGATTAATCAAAAAAGCCTGCGTAAGGGTTCGACCACGCAATGACCGATCGGGTGCATCAAATAATTCACGATACACAATCGACTTTTGCAGAATAATTGGAGGAACCTTAATGCGAGTTTCTTCGCGCAGTTCACGAAGGCATGCTTCTTCAGTTGTTTCGTCTTGGTTAAGGAATCCACCAGGTAGTGCCCAGAGTCCTTTGCCGGGTGCGAACTTTCGCTGAACCATAAGAATATGTCCACCCTGAACTACTACCGCATCGACACACATAAATGTGGGAGCATATGGTGCCGCTTTCCACGATGCCTTGTAATTCTTAATGAATAGAAATTCTTCGGCGAGGTTCCTAAAAATATCAGTCTCCTGAAATTCAGCTAGATATTTAAAAACCGTTGGTGGCAAGGCTCCTTTGGTAAAATCAAGGTGACCTTCGAACATAAGAGTTCGAATTTGCGTTGCATCAATTGGTACCTTACCAAATTCGACATATCCGGTCAATTCATAAATTGCCCATTGCGGGAAGGAATGATTGTACCAGCTGGTTTCATCCTTATCGTATCCCAGAATGCAGATTTCGTCATTTGAAATTTCAGGATATGTAGACATTACCTGTGATTGAATATCAGTGATCCAATCAATATTGGAATATTTGTAATCCTTTACCGGAAGTACCTTTGTTTCAACCTGCATTGGTTGCTCAGCAATTGCATTCAGAATCATGCTCTTGCGTTCAGTAAACGTGAATGGATTCTTATACGTGCGTGATTGATAAGAACTGCCGACAAAAATAACCACCTTATCGGCGATTTCGGTCGCTGCTTTATAGTTGTTGAGGTGTCCCAGGTGAAACGGTTCGAACCGTCCGATGAGAATACCAAGTTTATATTTCTTTGACATATTTTGACTCCCAAAATAATTAATGATGCAACGATCTACTCGTTACATGTCTATTTATGCAATAATTTGCACTATAGCAGAAATTACAATTTAACTGCAAGCACCGTTGTCGGAAACGAATTTATTCAATTCTTTTGCAATCGCAATAACTTCGTCAGTTGACGGCGGCGTCCCTCTCGATCCATCGGCGCAATCGCCCTGGTATCGTACCGATGCCATAGCCAATGCAAGATTTAAGATTTCAAGGCGAAGTTCATATGGTGTACGTGTGTATGGTTTCATGATTGTCCTAAGTAATAATTAATTATATTAACTTAATTTGATTATGTCAACTATATTGCTGTTGATGTTGGACTACCGCCGTTAATCTTTGCTCCACATCCAGCAGTAGCACCAACAGTAATAATCTTTTTGCCATTTGCAATTGTTTCAGTTGTAATAGCGGTTAATGATGTATCACCATGCCCCGAGATTGGGCAATGGTGAATATCACCTTCGACAGCTATTTCAATACCATCGGCGGTTGCACCACCGGTAGCTGTTTTAATATAACCACCGTGGTCCGATGGGTCATTTAACCTTGCAATAGCCGCCATTATACAATGATATTACCTTTTGCCGGCAATTGAATTCCTGTAATTAATGATAGGTATTCTTGCTCATATGATTGTTTCGGTTTAGCTGTAATTGTTGTATCGGGAATAGCAATTTCAGATGAATCGGCAAGTAATAGATATGGCATAAGTTGGAGCCCGTTTGGACCCATTACCACAGCCATAGGACTGGTTACCATATAATGATTACCTTCTTTGTGCTTTACCTGCGCAATCACCTCTTCACCACTACTCATTTTAAATAATAATACTGCCGGAAATACTTGTTTTAACATTATCGTACCTTTTTAAGATCTATTTGATTATATTCTTTGATAATTGAGAATTCATTCTGAATTTGATTTATATCTATGATTTCGCCTAAATAATAATTAAGCATATACCACGTGTTTTCAACTCTAACAGCCGGGATTAAATAAATATCGGATCGGTCATCAATGAGATATAATCGTATATCGCATTCATTGTCGACCATAAACAAGGTATAAGCTATTAATAAACTAATAGAGCTCTTGCAAAACGATCCATAGTATAATATTTCCCACGGCGTGGGCCAGTTTTCAGAACTATAATAATCTAATGTTCGAGAACCAAATGGTGTATTTCGAAAGAAAAGTGCCACTGCTTCTAAACGAGCGTGTATTGGTAATTCACAAAGAGTGGATCTAAATTCTCTCCAATGTCGCAGTGATTCGTCGTTTGATACCATATTCCAAATCATATTTAGAATGCTATCCACCGCATTGTGCTTGTGCTGAATGTCAACGATGAGGAGAAATTATGTGAATAATAAATTTCAATTGACGTACCGAGTGTGTCATATTCTGCAATAAAATTTACAACATTGGGATATTGTAAATTAATTTCCGTACCAGTATCCATTAACGTTACCGGTGTGACCGGAACCTGTGGAGGTGTTACAGTAGTAGGTGCGAAATTAGCTACAGCGGTAATATCTAATCGACCAGATCGTGAAAAATTCGTACCAACGGTATTCCAATCGGTGCTCGAAGAATCGGTCAATGAATATAAGATCGATAGGTAAGGGGATGCCGCATATGTTAATTGTGGAATAATCGTCGGTACGCTTACTGGAGGTAATACAATATCAACCGGTGTTAGAACAAGTTCATTATTGGCGAACAAATTACTAATTTCGATATATTCGCCATTGACGTTACCGATAAATATTCTACGGGAATCAGTACATAGAGCTATCTCACCTGGCATTAATACATCAGGATAGGTTGTGATATCAAATCCGGTAATACTACCAAAGCCTCCAATACCCTGATACCCTGTAGGATAGAGTGCGTTGAACTGAGCCTGTGTTCCGCGGCGATTCTGTATTCTTGAAACTACAACTGGTGTTAGTGCTGGTGTTGTCATATAGTGATCCTTATTCTATATTTATTGCAATTTGTAATATTTTTCAAGAATATTAAGCCACAGTGTCACACATTTATCAAATTCACCACCTTCAAAAACAAATTCTTGATAGATGGCATCGCGCGTGGCAATCATAACAACACCCTTACGTATATTGGTACCGAACATCTCATTATGAGCTAAAGCATATGCACCAATTTGGGCTCGGTAATCGTCGATCCATTCAAGTTTTTTCTCTCTAAGAGAATTCTTAAAATCAATAATGGCAGGCTGATCCTGATGTAAACCGACAAGGTCGGTGGTACCGGCATATAAATCAAGCGAATAAAGTGAGACTTCTGAACCCCAAATACTATTGACATTGGCCAAACCTTTGTCAATAATTAATTTTGCCAATGTTTGGGCCATAAAAGAACCGGACATGGGTTTATCAAGAATATAATTCTCAATATTCTTATGCATGCCAGTACCTAATGTACTTGCCTCAACTTTAATTTTTTCAGCCTTCTCTTTGCCAACCGATTTCTGCCATTCGCGTAAAAACGTTAAATCCTTAGTCTTCCCAATAATTGTTGTTACTGATGGTACCTTCGATCCTTGCGGAGTTAGATATCGGCGCTCATTATTATCTTCGATACGAGATAATTCTTTATAATCAAACTTATTCTCAATAATCATGAATACATTATAATATATTCGTGTATGATTGTAAAGTTACCAGCAAATAACCCACTGTATAGTTGAACCAGTGTTTGGATTCGATTGAATTTGTATCGTATACCCGATAGATGTAAAATAAGATAATACAGCACTCATTTGACGGCTAATCGAATCATTGCTAACTGCACCGGACCAAACCTGCCAATAAAGATTTGGATTTGTACCATAACTATTGGTTGATAGATTTACTGTCACATTTGCAGGTATTGCCGGCGGATTTGGCGCATATGCTGTTGGTGGATTATAGATTGTTCCCGATATCGGTAATGAATAATTATTTCCTGAATCAAGCACGGTAACCGATGATACCGATGTTCCATTAAGACTTACACTTGTAATAGCACCTGATCCGGCATTATTAATCACCAAATATGGCTGGTAATTGATATATCCTGCACCCGAGGATGTAACAGTTACACCTGTGATAATACCAGTGGTATCAACATATACGGTACCGGCAAATCCAGCGCCCAATGGATATAAAAGATTTGAATTTAAATTGGATACAATCTCAACTGTTGTAACACTCGGCTGATATCCAGTACCGTTAACTATTATAGCAACTCCTGTAATTCCACCATTGACGTCAACAGATGTGATAATAAGTTTGGCATCTACATAATTAGAATTTGGTGCTACCGCTCTAATGGCTGTTAGTGTATCGGTGGTTAAATAACCCGCACCTGGAGTTACAATTGTCACTGACTGAATATTACCTGCTGCATTTACCTGTGGTTGTATAACGGCTCCAAGCCCTGCGGCAGAGGTAATGGTAATTGACGAATTAACAGGCTGATAACCAGCACCGTTATTGGTCATATTCAGAGAAATAATTGCGCCACCATTGGTTGTTACCGTTGCAGTGGCCAATGTTGTTGGAACCTGATTATATGGCGGAATAAACTTTACTGACGGAACGTCGGTATAATATCCGATACCGCCGGAATTAACTGCCACTGATGCAACACCCGATATAAAGGTCATTGGTGTATTTCCAGCTACAGTCGTACATGTTTGGCCGCCGCCCGGTTGACATTGACTTGCTGCCGCTAAGATAGCCTGCTGGATTGCAGAAATTTCTTGCCAGACCAGCGCATTATTTAATGAAAATCCTGCCATAGTATTGGCATCGGGGAATGTAGTCGATAACGATGATGATAAATTGGATGTATAGCAGGACATAATAACCTTAGATATCTACCGCATTTTGTGCCAACCCAGATACTTTCTCGGAACTATCGTGTGCTGATTGATCATTTGGCGTTGACATGTCGGAATCGGTAGGTTCCGAATCCATTGCAGGGTTATCGGTATCTAATGTCACTTCCTGATCGGTAATATTTAAAACCATCGGATTATCTTGTAACAAATTCATAATACCTTCAATGCCAACAGCATATCCCGAATTTCTTAATTGGTTAATAATCTTCGGTAACTGCACAGATGTTGCACCTGACCCTTTGGCTGAAACAAGAAGATTATTCAGATCGGTTTCTAGATCATTATTATAATCTTCTGTTAAAAATTCGAATGCTCTCATTATTGACGTGATTCGCGAAGTTTACGTGCTCTTTCAACCAATTTACGCATTTCAGTAACCTTACGACGTAAATTCTCAACTGACTCGGCCTTCATTTCACGCCCCAATGGTTCTTCTTCTTCGGCGGCGCCAAAATCGTCAACATCAAGATTATCAAGGTCTTCATCACCGGACATGCCAGCCTCTGTATCATCAAGATTATCAAGATCGCCAACATCTTTATCCATGTCGATTTGCGCACCAACCTGACCTGTTTCGGCCATTGTTGTGACAGCGTCATCGACTTGATTTTTGGCAGTGTATAGAGCATCCATCACACCCTGTAATGCACCATAAATTTGAGTTTGAAATGCTGACGAGGATTGTGTTCCATAGGTTTCGCGCATCTGATCAGTTACTGGCGGAAGATCTTCGTTCTGTAAACGGCCGATCTTCTCAACCATCTCTTGAAGTTCTTGAGCAAATCCCTTTGCTGCCATCATTACTTCGGCCTGACTTACTTCGGTTTCAAGAAGACGTCGTAAATTCTTGACTAAATTTTCTTTCATATCTTTTTCTTCCATAAAATTCTGTTCATTTGGGCGAACGCCTTTCTTTCTTGCAAGACGATAAGCATCAAATGGATCGGGGACTAAATTACCATTCTTATCTCTTACTAAACGAGGTTCATCTTCGCCGGCTGGATCAACTAACTTTAAATCACCAACGCGATCAGGGTCGATTTCGGTGTCTTGAAAATCATCAAGATCTTTATGCATCTGAAATGGATCCCGATCTGTTGTTGCTTCCATAACGCCCGCAACATTTATTGGGCACTTTTCTCGAATCGCACTCTCTACCATTTCGTCAGGAAATCGATACTTACTTGATCGATAGTGTTTCATAGCATCTTTGATACATTCTTCAAGATCCTCATGAGTTACGCCAGATAAACGATATTCTTCGTTTACAAAATCAACTAAAATATCAACGACACGGTTGAACTCAGGCGATCTGATTTCATTTTCATTAAAAAATTCTCTTAAAGACTGTAGTCCTTCGAGAATTAGTAATCGTTGTGAAATCTCCGACGAACTATGGGCATCTTGCCCTGCCATCTTCAATGAATCAATTTCACTCTTAAGTTGTTCTGTGATAGCCATCACCTTATCTTTTGAGATTGAAGGCGTGATCTGAAGTCCGTAATTCTCTTTGAGAAATACATTAATTTTTCGCAGAACCGACTGTGGTGTTTTACCTATATCTGTTAGAAGCATATTTTCTACCTATAAATATCTATATTTTTAGTATTTATCAAAGACATCCTGTATTTTCATTATTTAAAAGATTCAATGGCTTCAGACAACGAAGCCATGTTCATTTTGGTATTTTGAATCTTATCATAAAGAATATCTATACGTTCATAATCATGGCGATCCTGTGATTTCTTAAGATTATATGTCAGGTAGATAAGATCGGTCTTATATTTTGAGTATTGTATATCGAGATCGAAGATTGTTTGCAGAGATCGGCGACTTGATGTATTTCTCACCTTCGCAATTATCAATGCTGTGGCAAGTAAACCAATACCTTCGTATAAACATCGGCGAGAAAGATCATAGATATTGTAGAATCCATCATTATCTTTCTCAATAGTAATTTGTCCGACTAAAATCTTTGAATCATCAATATATAGTGGCACACCTTCGCGGATAGATTTTTTAGCTATCTTTTCTGTAATATTGTTCAGTGATTCGATAAGACCAGTTCGATTCATCGTTTCTTACCATTATTAATTCGCGAAGCAACCTTCTTTCCAGAAGCGGCAAGGTTGGCCGATAACTCACCACTAGCTTGATTTGGTTTTGTATCGCCAATAATTGACTTCGCCGATTCCTTAGGGGTATATTCTTTGGTCAATGATTCTTCAGTTTCTTGGCATCTCTTAACCTTACCCATCGATGCTGGTGCCACAGCAATCGCGGCGGCCGAAGTAGCACCTGCACTGGCTGATTCAGCAATGCCTGCTAATTCTTGTAATCGGCGTAGATCTTCTGTTTGAACTTCCTGATCGGGTTGATACGGTTGAAGATTATCGATATTCATCCACTCGTCTTGCCCAGTTGCTGGATTCTTAATTTTTACACCGTTGGCAGATTTATCAACCTGCCCAATCTGGCCCGGTATATTCTTACCTTGTTTATCTTTTAAAGCAACAGTCATTCCCTGTTGTACAGGAGCTCCTTGGCCTGGCCATAGCGATTTAATATTGGGGTTCTGTACTGCTGCCGGTGTATTTTGATTTGACGGGCCCGATGGGCCCGATGGCCCGATGGTCTTCCCCGATGGGGGGATAATCTCTTCTTGTAAATTGAGATATTCCTTAAAACTAATATTCTTGATATCCATAGATTTCCTTATAATGAACTCAATCGTGAGAAAGAGATATTTTGTAACCAGCCTGTAGGACTCCCACTTACTGTTGTTAGACGCACACCACTATTAATAATGACTCCATCGATGTCATCGATTAAAAGACCTACCGGACCCGGAGTCCCATACGGAGTATAATTGTAGAACATTGCATTTCTTTCGACAGCAAATTTCCACATGTACCCTTCTCCGGATAATTCTGTTGTATATGTTGATAATTCGGCGACCGCAATAGGATCTGAAAGAATTACCGGCATCGCTCGCAATGCGATACTCATTATTAAAATTTCAAAATTTTTCTGACTATCGTCTAAGGGATTAGATGTCACCTGAATATTAACTAATCTTGTTAATTCTTCCGATGCCGGTGGATTTGGATTAGGATCGGAATAGGCCAATGGTGATGATGCATAACAGATATAATACTGAAGATCTGCTGCCAGGTTTTGTTGGGCAGAAGCCGCTCCATTAATTTTTGTTACCATAATGCACCAATCCCAATTATGCTAAGGCAAACGGAACTTCAGTAACAGTGACAGTCACCATATTGACAGATGATGTCACAGGTGCCTTTGTTTGATCAGCAGTTCCTACCGATACATATACAGTAACGGTGCCAAGCGCATTAATTGCTGCCTGCATTTCGGTGGCCGCGGCGGCGAGATTCATATCAACAGTGTTTGATCCATATGTCGGCGAATCAGATCCCCAACCAAACCCGGTGGCTGAACAAGCTATATGAATAGCTGCCGTTGTCCCATACGAACCCGGTTGTAGACTAATCATTACGATATCGCACTGTTCAGAAATTTGTCTTAATGCTTGGTCAGCAGCACTGTTTGGAACAGGAAAATCTTGTCCGACAGTAAAATAAGTTGTTGTGGTTGTTGAACCGCCAGTTACAGGAACTGGTAAATTTACGGATCCATCGGAAACTGTCCATGCAAATGGACCTGTAATTTTAAAGAATCGGAGGCTACCGGCTAAGGTTTGTGAAGTGATAACTCCACCATTAACTTGATATGTCATATAATTATTCCTTTATATTGTGTATTTATCACTATTCGTATACATCGGCCATAAAAAAAGCACCGGCATCGGTGCTTTTTTCACAAACCTTATGCTTAGGCAGTGATTAACTGAACTGGAGCATAACCGGGGTTACCAGTTGGTGATGTTGCTGGGTAGGCACCCGAAGTTGCACCATTACCTAATTCAAGTGCGCCATTTGCCGATGTAGCAACAGTCATACCACCGTCGAGGTACGAGAAGCTCATGCTAAATGTGACCGCACCAGCATTAACGCTAACAAGTACACCAACTGCATCGGCTGCTGCCGTACCGGCTGTGGTAATCACAGCTTGTGCATTTGTAACTGGAAGTGCGGTTGCAATGATACCGTTTTGGTCTGAAAACCATCCGTCAGCGAAACCAACCATAACATCAACGCTGTTACTTGCTGTATTGTATTGTGATACACCTAAAACTGTACCCGATGTTTCGAGGGTCTTAAGTGCCTGAACCACTGCACTTTCAACAACGCCGAATGTTGAATCGGCAACTGTATTTGCGCTGACAGCGGTAGTTGTACCAAGTTCGGAAAGGTTAGCAGCGGCTAAGGCTGCAATATTGGTACTGAATGTAATTTTAATGAAGGCAACTTGCTTTTCTGCCCAAATGCCAGGATATGCGGCACCATTAATCTTTTGTGTCATTTTAAAAACTCCTTAAAATTGTGATAGGAATGTCCTATACTTAATTTTATTTATCATCTTTGCCAGATAAACACTAAATTTCCGCAATCCCATATGCGATCATAACCATTGTTTTTCATATTCTCCCATTCGGTTAAAGATTCGTCAAATATCTTCAATAATTTTGATAATTTATGTTTTTGATACTTTACTCGATTCTCGAAGACTTTATAATCTTTGGTATAATAATATGCAGGGCCCGATTGATGAGAAAAGTTAAATCCGATCTGAGAATACACAGTTCCACGATTTAAAGAAAAATCTGCATATGAAATAATTGTGGATGGTGAATAGTTTCTGATAAAATGTTTGAAGAGTTTTGATGCGCCGCCAATAATATTAACGCCTAACTCTGTCGAAAATCTTAATAATTCCCAATCGATTGTCTTATCAAACCTTGAGATTCCAAACGTCATAACTCCAATCAATTTGGATTCATAAAAAATTCCTAATCGAACCGAGGACATGCAGGCACCCTGAATATGTGTATTATTTAAGAATAATCTTTCCTCTGCTGAACTTATTTCCCTAATATTACATTGTCGTGCATATATACGTGTATTCTTTGAAACCAAAGAACCAATTCGCGATTTAACGATACTTTGCTTTGTATACCACTGATGTTCCCAGATATGCATTAAATGTATGCCCTTTTCTTTACATGCCATACTTTTCTGTAGATGATAATTCTTATCTTTACCGTGCAATTCACTGTGCCAATAGGAACCATTACACTCGATAGCCAAATTATATTGCGGAATATAAATATCTAATTCTTTATCTATAATAGTCCTAACATTTTTTTGATATACAATACCGAGGGAATCTAAAAACATCATGATTTCTGCATGAAATGTCGACGTCTTATCAAAGATAAGATCTATATTGTGATAATGTAGGTACTCTACCACAGTATCACGTGACACTCGAAGATAATCAGCAACTATTGATGTATTTCGATATTTATGATATAAATCTAATAATTCTCGACGATCATGCAATATCATAATACTCCCAGGGGAGATATTCTTCTGCGATATATTATCACATCCATATCGTTCTTGCATCGTTTTCTTTAACTTTCCCTTAATAATATCCGATCGCATCGGTATCTCGGTTCCATACCGATTGATATTTGTATCAATTATTTTTCTCTTAATATCTTCATTAGATAGAGGTGATTTCGAGCCATAACGTTCAATATTTGTCTCTTTGACCCGGTTCTGTATTCTTGGAGATTTAAAGGGATTATCATATCCATATCGTTCAATGTTTGTCTCTTTAATTTTTTCTCTAATCTCACCATCTTTCAGCGTTGTTGATACACCATATCTTTCTATATTTGTATTGTGTGTCTTCTGTTGAATTTCTTTAGAAAGCATCGGCGCCGTAACTCCATATCTTTCAATAAATGTGCGTGTTCTTTTTTCTTTGACCTCTGTTGCCTGCGAAGATGCTGGTGTTCCATACCTTATAAGATTTGTTTTCTTCATCGTATCTGTTGCCACAGTATTTCGATATACACATTTCTTATCATTACAGAAAGACGAATATCCAACATTGAGGGACTTGAATACCAATGTATTACCACATTTACATTGTGGATATATTGTAATCCCAAATGCAACGATATATAACTTTTCAGAAAAAGATAGTTTAGTCGATAATTGATATCTTTGGAGATAATCATCAATAAAAGTTTTTATTTCATTATCTGCAATTTTTTCTCTATGATTATTGTGTCTTGTTTCTTCAATAAATTTTATAATTTTATCATTCATTAATGAGATCTTTAATATTCAAATTAATTTGATTAAGTAATCCGTTGAAGTGCTTTCGTGATCTCATACCACTTCTCCAGGAATGAATAATTTGATTCTTAATATGTCGTGTATCGATACCACTATTATAATTCTTCAATCTATTAAGTAACGAAACATAACTACTCGATTTTAAGATATCTTGTAATGAAACTAATTCGGTAAGAGATTCAGTGTCCTGTTTCTTACGGCGACCAAGATTCATTGTATCTTGTTCATTAATTAACTCTTGAACCAGTTCCCTTTCTTCTAAGATAATCGTATTAAAAATCTTTGAGATATCTTCAAACGTGGCTTTTCTAGTGAAGGCATTTTTGAGTCGACTACCAATTGATTGCTGACGAATATCTTCAGGGAATTCAGTAGATAAGAGCTCTTTAATTTGGTCGGTATATCCGTGTTTCTTAATATATTCAGCGAAACCGTGTACTGCCTTGCTGGTAGCTGGTACTTTATGCATCCGAGTTTCGCGATCATACCCAAATGTTTGATTAAATATTTTTCGAATGACACGATTACTATATCCAAATTCGTTTTGTAGAATCCTAGCTAAATCTCGCGTATCATCGGGTCGCCCCGCCTTAATCCAGGCCTTTTGTAAATCACCGATAGAAATCTTACCTTTTCTAATGTTTGATGCATTCTTAATTACCGCATCGACATCACCTTTGGTAATTTCGGTCTCGGTTAATTCACTACCCAATAATCGCCATAGTTGACCGCGTTGTGCTGGCGTCATCTTATAACGAATTGCTTGTTTTAATCGACGTATATCATCCTCGGGATCTTTCTTATCTGCCTGTGGTTCAATTGCAGAGAGTTTTTCAAAAATCTCCTTAATTTGATTTTCTTTAAGAGTGACTGCATTATCGATATCTTCCCGTAATCCCTGATATACATACGATGGACGGCCCACTGAGGTATCTAATTTATAATGTGGTTTCTGACCTTTTTTCTGTAACTGGCCAGCCATGTTTGAAAAGGATTTTGCTGCTGTTTTATCCTGATCTGAGGCAATTCGTCTCTGTTCTCTTTTTCGTATCGCATTGGGCGTTTGTGATAATTTTGACCCGCCACTCGCATCTTGCTTGGGTTCTTCTTGTGAATTTAATACAGCACCAATTGCATTATCTATGATATCTTCTTGATAAAACCGTGTTAAAAATCCTTTAAGATCTCCAACAGTTACCGGGCGTCGATATAACAAATGGCCATCATTGGCATCATTTGTTTCAGCAATATGATTTTCTTTAATATATTTAATCCACGAAGAGATAAGTGTACCAAGATTACTCATTTTCGCCACTATTATCTATACCATTATCATCATAGCAACCAGTTCGTACCTTTTTAATCATGCGACTGAATCTTTCAGGATCAATGCCACGGATGCTTGACATGAATCGTCGTTTTAATAAATCAGCTTCTGTAGGACTGAACGATCGATCGATAGATTCCAACAAATTAATTGCCGAAACAATGATATGTTGGGCGCGCGCCTCGATGAGTTCTTCTCGATTTTTTTCGGGTACAAAAGAATTAATCTCCTCAAGAATAGATTTACTTTTTCGATTAATAGGCAAGATATATCTCCGATATTTCTACTATTTATCGTTTATATTCAATTATCGACGTTTCAAGAAACTGCGAAGTGCCGCAGCGCCTTCCAGTGGATCGACCTTTGTGATGGTTGTTGCTGGACTTGGTTCCGGCGCTTTCTTTGTTCCCTGTTGTATAACATTCCTCTGCCTTAACTTTTCATAGATATTTTGTGCTGATGCTTCAACTGATCCAACATCATCTTCATCAAGATCTGTAATTCTTAAACTTCTGACATTAAAACATAGATCAATCTTCGATCCCACACCAGAACTCGAACGTGTCTTCATAAATTGAATCTGATATCGGCCACTTTCCTTCATTGCCGGACTGGTAAAAATGCCAACAACATTATCAGCAGTATTAACCTTTGAAATACCACCAGAAATGTGACTTGGATCAAATTCAATTTCTTCATAGGATCCGCGATTCAACTGCGAAGCTGAAGCACATAAGATCTGTAATTCGACTGCTAAATTACGTAATTCTTCAGTCACATATTTGTCTTTTACGAACAGATTCTCTGCTGAAATGCGCTTTGAAATAGGAAACATTAAATCAAGATAATCGACAAGAACTGCATCAACTTTTTTCCCAGAATGAATTTCAAACTCTTTGATATAAGCACGCACATCGTTAGCTGTACAACCATTAGGAAGTTGTTTAATCTGCAGATAACCTTTGCTCTTCTGTTGCGCTGATCGAATTTTAATATGTGCATCATCGATATTACGCATTACTTCGCGTGTTTCGACATCAGTGTGCATCGCATCAATACGCAGAGCACAAAGATTTTCACTTAATTCCAATGATAGATAAACAACACATAACCCGGCATTTGCCCAATTTACTGCCAAATTCTGCAGAAATAATGATTTACCTGTCCCCGATTGACCGGCAAAAATTGTAATTTCGCCGCGGTTTAATCCGCCAAACAGTTTTTCATCCACTGCTTTCCAACCTGTTGGAATCTGTGCCTTATTATTACGCATTTGTTCCAGCCGTGATTTTGGATCATGATAATAATTAAGGCCAAGGTCTTTAACCAACGCTATCTGCACCGCTGCCTTTACGGAAGCTTCGACCTCCCCATATCTTCCCTGATCGAGTAAATCAGGCGATTCTAAGATCGCATCACGTAAAGACTTATACCGGCAGAACAGTTCAACCTCTTTCAAAAACCATGAATCTTCTTTAATTGCTATTTCAGGAATTAACTCAATATCCTTTCCGGTAATAGCCCTAATCTGCTCTGGTGACGGTACCGAGGAATATTCACTCGAATGTTTAATTAACAAATCAACAACTGCTCTATTCTGTTTATCATCAAAGAAGGACTCCTTCAAGATACCTTTACATCGAACAAATAGATCGTAATTGCTTAACATGAATTGAATAAACAAATACTCAATATCGGAATTATATTCTTTGATTTCGCTATCCATTTATGCCTTATTTAAATTTCGTTTCATTTCGTTAAAGCGAACATCCCAGAGCAATTCAATCTTAAGAGGATCGGTAATTGCCGATTCAATAATTGAAAATGTTGTTAATAGTTTTCCATATCTAAGAACTGCCTGAGCTGCATCTTTAATACCGATATCCCATTTTGGTAATGATACTGCCCAGCCATTCTGGACAGCAATTTTGACTAATTCATAACCATTTTTATCCAAGTCAGGATTTACAATAACTGTTTTATGTAATTTCTTAATGATATTAATTTTATTCTCAGAGACATTCGACCCAAGGGTAGAGACACCACCGATGAGCATGGCGTCGATTACCCCTTCAGTAACGATAACGTATTTATTCTCGTTATGCTGACTATCTAAGTTATATATGAAATCATGCGGACATCGCTGATAATATCGGGGAATGTGTTCTTCTTTAATCGCTAACCGTGCAGTATATCCTACAATCTCATTCTTATAATAATATGGAATAATTAGTCGATTATTTAAATTGTTTGTCTCATCGGGTGACCAATATAATCTCTCAATGTAAGGAATATTTCGTTGCATGCCGTATTCTACGACGTGTAAAAAATCCTCATTCATACAACCACCAGCCAGATGTTCTTCGATTGTTTTCGCACCATTCGGCAGTCCCATCGGTCGCCATTGTGACAATGCCTTTTCAGAAATCTTTGCGATCTCGTAGTTTGATCCTATTCCGTTCTTCGTTTTAAAAATTTCAAATTCGAGAGTAGATATAAACTTCTTACCAATGCCGATTTCTTCAAGAAAGATCTTAAAATTTTTTGATAAAAATTGCCCATTCTTGTATGTAGCCGAAAATCCACAATTAAAACAATGAATTACAATCGAATCTGAATCAATGTGTATTCCAAAACGAGAACGCGAATCTTTGCCTTGTCCTTTAAGATGGCATAGCATACAATTTCTTTTCTGCCAATTATTTGGCGCAGACTTCAATTGTCCGATGTTTGATAGAATTGCGTCACGAAGTAGATCTATAATCATTTACTAATTATAAATGATTTTTAATTGAAGAGCAAACGAAACGTTATGTACGAACAATTAATTTTTGTAGTATCCCCGGATCGAGAACCGACTGCGACGGCGTATATCGAAATTTAAGCCACATACAATTAGCCTGAAAGGACCAAACTACTGTACCAGTATACCCAGTATATTCGATATCTTGAGATAATGCTGACGGATATATCTTGAACCAACGAGAATCGTTTAAGTATGGATCCGGAGTTTCATCTAAGGTTCCGAAAATTTCAAGAACACCAGTGGCATTTAATGTAAATGTCGAAAATGTATGAACTGCATTCTTATGATTCTGGACTCGGGCACCCGGTATACGCGGAGTATATAGATACGGTTTTGGGCCTGAAGTTAACGGAACATGAATGCCTTTAATCCAATCAGTGGGATAAAATGTAATACTATCAAGAGGAGCCTTAAATCCTTGTTCCGTGACAATTAACGACATTGCGACATTATCATTGATATCAGAATAAAGTGGTTTATCAATATATACATCAGGAATATTTGAAACAAATTCCTGCGATCGTATTAATGTTAATTCATAATGCCCTGGTGCGAAATCAATCAAATCGCCGGCATTTAGCTCCAAACGAATCATTCCTGTGGCAGGACCTTGACGGCATAATTTTTCAAGGACAATAGATCGATTTTCAGGATCAATAATTCTAGCGTAAACCTCTTCAGTACATGCTAAATTAACCGGTGATCTATCAGGTGCAAGAGCTCTAAAAAGTACCTTATTATCAATTCCTTTATGTACCTTAATTGGTGTTACATTGTTCATAGGACCATTATCTCCGCATAATAGACAAGAATTATCATCGACGGCTAATACTTCCCAAACATGTTCATAAAGATATAATTTGTGGGCTGTGACATCCATATTTTGCTTGCCTTTTTCTATATTTATCTCAAAAAATCTAAAAGAAGATAATTATACTTGCTAAGACATAAATAACAAATATGATTGATTTAGACGAGATTAAAGAAAAATTCCCATTTTTAACATGTATTAAGGTACAAAATGCCGAATACATTGGCATTGTTCAGAATTCTGATGACAAAATTATCAGTATATATGACTTTAATGCCATCCGTACCGATGATGAAAAGCGTCTATTCTTGGAATATGGCGATATTTGGTATTGGCAAAGTAATAGAATATTACCAATTAACATATTCATGCAAGGGCAGATGCTTCCTTTTCGATATTGCATCAAAACAGTTCTTAATAAAGACGTCGAAGTTGTCTTCGGTACATTAACCAGTCTTAACAATGTTATGAAAAAACGAATTAAGAAACGTCAAATACAATTAATTCGTAAGATTGATACCTAATTCCATACCCAAACATCGGTACCACAATCCCAAATTCGATCATAATCATTAGCCTTCATATTTTCCCATTCACTTTTTTCTTGATCATAATTAGCAAGTAAAGTACTCAATTTATGTTTCTGATATCGTAATCGATTTTCAAATAATCGATAATCGGCAGTGTAAAAATACGAAGGATTGCTTGTCCTTAAAAAACTAAACCCAAGAACACTATACACGGACCCGCGACCGTATTGTTTATCACTATAACTAATTACGCTCGAAGGATTATATTTTCTTATAAAATAAGAAAATAATTTTGATGCGCCGCCGCGAACATTAAGATTTCCAATAGAACAAAATCTTAATAATTCGTATTCATATTCTTTCGAATATCTTGATTTTGAAAAAGTCATAACCGATATTAACTTCTCATTGTGAAATAATCCAATATTTATCGACGAAGGGCAGTCACCCTGTAAATGATATCCTTTTAAGAATGCCGATTTCTCTTTTGGCGATATTTCGGCGACTGTACATTTTCTTGCCGAAATATTATCAGAATGTATACCGAGAAAATGCAATAACCGATGTTGTAAGATATTATTCTGATACCATAAGTGTTCCCATATAAAAAATAATCTAATATTATTCTGTGAACATAGATTTAATTTCTTTAAATGATATAACCGATCTCTGCCTTGTAATTCTGAATGCCAGTACGAACCATTGCATTCGATTGCTTTATTCATTGATGGTATATAGAAATCGAGTTCATATGGTGAGATAATTGATCGAGAATTAGAAATATATGTAATATTGTACCTATCTAATAGGGTTCTAATTTCTCTCTCGAGGCTGCTCATCGATACTTCGATAAGATTATATTTTTTAAGATACGAATATAATGTCTTATAATGTATCGATAATTTCTGTGACAATAATTGTGGTGATAGATTCAGTAATTCATTAGATAGAAACTCTTTATCAAACAGGCATTCCTGTATATATTCGCCGACCTTTGCTGAGACAATACGAGTTTTAATTTCGGCTGAAGATGATGGATTATCGACACCATATCTCTCAACAGATGTCTTACGAATTTTATCTTTAATATCTGAATTAAGAATCGGTACGGTCGTACCATATCGATCTATCATAGTTATATCTCGAGATGTTCTTATATCCTCGTTGGCCCATGGATGAGATCCATATTTCTGTAACCATGTATCAGTTTGTTTTTGTTTAATTTCCTCATTCTGTATCGCGTGTTCGACACCATATCTTAGAAGATTGGTTTCCTTCTGTTTCTGCTTCACCTCATCCAATGAAGAAGTATTTTGTGTACCGTATTTCGCAATATTTGTCTTATTTCTCTTATCAACTATCTCGGTATTTTTCATCGGATGATCAACACCATACTTTACGATATTTGTTTCCTTTCTTTTCTGAATTGTCTGTGATGCATAGTATTTTGACCGGCAAGATGCAGAGCAAAAATTAGATTGTTTACCCAATTTTGTGATAATGGCCTTATTATCACAATTAAGACACTTCATAACCAAGCCCTTCAATTAGTAAATTTAAATGCACCACAATGGCCAATGCATAACCAACTGCATGGCTTCTCTTAAAGAAATAACCATCTGACTCGTCTTTAACCCAAATATTGGCAGTGATACTCTCCCATGTCTGATTCTGTAAATGAGCTTTAGATGGCCGTATCAAGGCCAGTATGATTGCCAAATCTTCCACACACGATGGTGGAAATTTACGTAATAAATTTGAATGACCTTTAAGATGAAATAATTGATCTGTCACATCTTGGAATAAGAAAAAATCCCACGGCGGTTCACGGTTCATTAACTCGAGCAGGTGTTCTTCATTCTTTATGTCTTTATAAAAATTAACATTTAAGAAATCAATCTTGAAGAATCCATAATCACCGGCGATGCGGTGATCAACGACTGCTACATCGGTGCTCGGATCTTTTGGCATATTCTGAAAATATACGCCTGTAAGATGCTTATCAAAAATCCCATTTTCTCTATCTATACGACCGTATATACAATCAAGATTCTGGAGAATCTTATCTCTATCAAAAACATCAATATCGACATCTGTGGTAACAACTCGGCGATTATTCATAATTGTAGATCTTCCATAATTTGGCTAACTTCTGCAACATCTTCATCATGCTTCTTGAACTTTTTCATCCAGAATCCTGGGTCAATAATATCACCAATCATTTTCGCATGGTCTTCGTTAAAACTCGATAATAGGTGATCTCCGGATTTTGACAAATATAGGATCCAAGGGCTTATATATCCTTTGCCAATAAGATATGCAGCCTCATTGGCTGAAATCGTATCGAAGAATTTTGAAAAAGATGTGCTATTTTTGTCGCACCAAGACATGATTTCTTCAATGCCGCGCTCGACAGCACTTATTGCTGGTTCTTTCTTAATAACATCGGCAATGAATATTTTATAGATCTCCTCATTTGTCCAATCTTTTAACTTAATGCCATTGAAAATAACAAATTCAATGTACTTGTCAATATAGATTGGTCGAAGTAATGCAAGATAATTACCAAACTTCACAAAATCAGTATAATACGGACTATCGATAAAATTCTGATGTGTTTTTTCTTTGCGAGAATTTGTTGTCATTTCAAAGAATCGGCAGAATGCTCGAAAACCAATGCGCGACCCTGTCGAATTAATATCCATATATCGACGTTTCTTCACGCACATGTGAGTACTTAGTGTGGATTCTCTATGAAATTTAACTCCACAATATTTGCATTGAAAATTCTGATCCATCATGATTTCTCATTTTTACCTAAAATTTCCGTAATTGCCTTATCATCATAACCGTTTTCAATCAGTAATTGCCTTAGATCATCTCTGGTATTCATTTCAAGAAAAAGTTCAAGATCCTTATCTTTCATCAGGGGATTTAATGACAGAATAATAGTTTCAATCTTATTCTTAATAGCACCCTTTGGCGGTTTAATCCATGGATGATATTGCTTAGTGCCTGTACCAACACATGCTAATAATTTCCACTGCAATTCTTTATGATTACGAAGTAGGTTGAAATTAACATTAACGATTGAATTTGTAAAGACTAGGTGATCTTCGGCTCTATTCTTTGAAGAACTCATGTAGCGCATCAGAACCCACGTGCTAATATCTTTCTGTTGTTGTTCAGTAAGATTTATGAAAAATTCATATTTTTGAAAATCCATTGCATTCAATTCTGATGCTAATGGAACCGATGAACTTTTGGGCTCAGCGGTATATTCATAATCGTGTGTTGGAATACTCGATACGTCGGCCAACCATTCTTGTAGATTACTCAAATAGAGCTCCTATATCAATTACATCGGGTAATTTATTCACTTCTTTCACAAGAAGAATGCAATCGGGGACGTCTTTCTCTTCAACTGGAACAACAAGAATGTTTGCATTCTTTAACTTTGGAAAGAACCACTTAACCTCTGCATATACATTCGTGATGGTTACTTCTCGTGGGCGAGGAACCATGTGTCTTAACGGGTTAAATGCCATAGTATGGAATCCACGGTCATTTAGACTTGTTAATGGCATTACTTCCATATCACTATAATCATCATCACACACCAAGATTGACCAATCTAATGGAACATGAACACTATATTCGCCAATCTTTAATACAACCGCCGGAGCATAAAAGCTCTCAAGGAAGATTAATGGCATGAAGAAATAATCAGGATTCTTTGGGTCCGAATAATCTAAGACACAATATCGAATATCTTCTATTTCATTAGGTATCTTATCGAGATTATACGGTTTATTTTCATTTGTTAAAATTAACATATTTTTCCTTTGCTTATTGTTATAATAGCAAATAATTTGTATTATTTAAAGTTTCGCAATTCAGACGGATACTGTCTTATTTGAAGTAACTTTATCTACCATTGGTTTAGCTTCTAACTCAAATGGAGAAACATTGCATTTCATTAAATAATCATCGAGCATATTAAGAACCCCCGAATGTCGTATTCCCATGAATGTCAATTTTTCAGCATCTTGCTCGTCTAATGTTATTATATCAAGATAAAGGTAATCGAGGCCATCGATGCTTCGCTTCTTCACCAGAATATCAACATGATATAATTCATTTGCCTGCATGAAAATCTTAATTAATTCAATATGATCGGCTGATAAATGAGTTTGGATATACATTAATACGTTACCTTTTTGATAGTGTAAGGATATTGTTGTTCGGTATATACCTTCTTGCGTTTTCCTAAATGTCGCTTTGAATATTTGGTATTCGAACAGACATCATAAACATTAAGGAAATCCTTGTCGGGCGCTACCCGAATTCCGCGACCGATACTCTGAATAACTCGTACAAAACTCTTTCCGACCTCAAATAGAATAAGATTATAGATCCGTACAATATTAATCCCGGTTGATGCGACGCCATATGTTGCAATAATAATCTTCTCGTCAACCTCTTGCACTTCCTTGTATTCTTTCTTCCTATCCTTAGATTTCATTGCACCCGATACAAACACCGATCCCGGTATGAGTTTTTCTAATGTCTTTCCGGTCTCAACTCTATCAACAAGAATGAGAGTATTCCCGGTTTCTGCAATTTCCATAAACTTTGCTGCTAGAAAGTTCAGACGCACTGTATTTGATGTAAGCCACTTTAATTCGATCTGATATGAAGAGAAAACATTGCTGCCGAGATCTTCGAGTTGCCACACATTAATGTGTAAATTAGATAAGATACCTTTTTCTTGCAATTCTTTGGTACTGATCTGACCGAGCAAAGGTCCGATACAAGATACAATACTCATCTTTTCGAAATCTTCTTCTGGCATTGTGCCTGTTAGCCCCCACCGTAGAGGTGCATATGCCAACGGGCCCGATAATATTTGTCGCAAAACATCGGCCTTTGCTCGATGCACTTCATCGACAATCACACAAACCACACCATCAAAAAATGCATTGATGTCAATCTCAAGTTCTTTGACTTTGGATTGTTTTGCAAGACTCTCCAGACTTTGCCATGTGCATATGGTGTGCTTCTTTTGGTATTCTTTACGATCTCCGAAAAATACACCAACATCGAGGCCAAAATTCCTATAATCTTCTTCGGTTTGAGTAACAAGGTCTTTTGATGGAACAATTACAATACTTCGTCCGTATGCTTCAACTTTATGACTAAGGATTGCTGTAACAATTGTCTTGCCGCTGCCCGTAGGTGCGATATTAACACCTGCTGGTGATTCAAGGTATGAATTAATTACTTCAACTTGATGATCTTTAATCATCACTGGTTGCCCTGCCAAAGGATGTCCTTCCGGCCATTTGATGTGCGAATAACTATCGGCGGCAACTTTTTCAAAGACAAACTCTGACGTTGGTTCTCGTTGATCATCAATTTCGATATCATACCCAGCTTGCTGTACGATCGGTAATAACACCGGTAATAAATTGATATATGTTCGACCGCCAATATCACAGAATGAAATCATACCATCCCACCGCCCTAATCGGTATGCAGGTGTATGGCGAGCATAAGGAATGAAAAACTTTAATTCATTGCTAATTTTTCGTCGTGTATCAACATCAAGCCCGTCGAACTTGCAATTTACTTCATCCTTAATTATTAATGTGCATGTTTCCATAATTAAACACTGGCATCATCCAGTCCCGCTGTTCGTAGTTTTGTAATATTTGAGAGACTAAATGATTTTTGTTCAAATCCCCTCGAAATACCTAAAAATTTATTTCGTAATAATGCCACTTCATTGATTAGTAGCGTAAGATCAACAATCGCCGGTACACCATCAACATACTTTTCTGCATCTCTTGAACTAAGAGATCGATTATATGCTTCTAAAAATCGTTTGAATTCAAGAGATCGTTCTTTCTTAAGTTTAATATTTAAGAATTCAAGAACGGCCTCAATTTCTTGTAATTGTCGAAATCGATGTTCTACAACTCCGGGTAATTCGGCGGCATGTTTCTCTAAAGATTTTCCCTTCAACGATAAATCAAGCTGGGCCTTATCTAATTCTTCTTCAAAGAAAGAGATAAAGTCCGGCAATTGTGATATATCGTTGGTAACTTTATAGTACCAACTTGACATTTATTTCTGATATATTCGCTTGAGTGCTATTTCCATAGCTGTGATAAGAATTAATGCCTTCTGAGTTCGTGTCCTTGATACTCGACGTATGGCCAATAATCGTGGAGGAACCTGCAGGTTATCTGCAAGAGCCTGATGCACTCTTGTCAGATTGGCTGGCTCTGAAATCCATACAACATAGTCACCGCCAACAACCTGATTATGCATCATTTCTTTAAATTGTTGTATTAATGTTAATGATTTCAGAGCATCACACGATTTAATTGTTTCGAGTAGTTCGGTGCCGGCTTCTTCAGCAGTCTTCGGTGTCATCATATTCATCGTCATCAAAAGAACTAAAATGACTCTTTGCTGCGACCTGCAGAACCTTATCGAGATCTTCTTGAAGAAGATTTTCTGATAGAAGACCAAACTCATCAAAGATATTCACTAATGAATCGGCGGCCTCGATACGTTCCTTTGGAGGAATATATGTCTTCAGATGTGTCCAGAGTTCGATTAATAATTCATTATTGTTCAGTATCATAGTATTCTCCAATTTCTGAAGTTACCACTGGTTCATCCGGGATTACAACAGTATCAAGGTCATCCTGTGTAAATTCATCCATTATGATCTTCATAGCATCTTCGTTTGTATTCCATTCTTTACGGTACATCTTAATTTCTGCACCGGTCTTACGAGATGTATATTTGTATTGTTTACCTTCCTTTACCAGAACGCCCGTCTTTTCAAAGAGGTCGAATAATCCCGACAAAGGATTCATACCTGTTTCCCAAGGAATATCAACTTTGATTGACTCAAATGGTTTCGAGTACCGGGTTTTTACAACCTTACATGTGGCTCGAATTCCGCGAACTTCCGCTACCTTTGTGCCTTCTTCGTCTTCCTTAAGTTTATATTTTCTCATTGCGACAACGATACTTGATGCAAAAATAAAACCAGAACCGCCGGAAATCTTATCATCAGGATCAAACATATCCTGTGATGCATAGGTATGATTCGTAACAACCATCCCTATATTAAGATTACCAAACATATTTACACAATTTGAAACCAATGCCTTTAATTGCTTGGCCTTTCGTCCCATATCGCCCTTCATGTCACCAGATTGAAACTGGTTGACTTCGGTTGGTGTCAAGAGCATTCCTAAAGAATCAACCACAAATAAAACCTTCGGTCTCTCTTCTTTTGGAAGTTCCATATAATTTGCTTTATATTCAGTGACAAAATCATGAATAATCTTTGCAACTTCATCTACCATTGATGCACTAATGCGAAGCAACTTATCTTCGCTTGTGTCGACATCGAGGTTATGTAACCATTGTTCATCGAGCGCATTTTCGGTATCAATTAAAACTACATACATACCCTGGCGCTGGGCATCTCTGACAATATTACCAGATACAATAAACGATTTGCCGGCACCACTTTCACCAGCAAAAACCGTTACCTTTCCCATAGGGACACCGCGGTAAAAATCACCACTAATGAGGAAATTGAGTCCATAAGAACCGGTGCTTATCCAATCTACTGGATCATTAAATCCTGTAGAAATACCCGCAATGCTCTTAGTAATACTTTTTCTAAACTTACTTATATCAATTGGTCGTACCATGACTTCTCCTTAAATTAAGATCAAGAATATTGGGGCCAGATGGCCCAATATTTAATTTCAGCCTTTATTACGTTGGCGTAACATTGCTAAAATTTCTTGAGGAGATTTACCCGAAGAAGTTGTTGCTGTCGAAGTTGGCTCAACCGAGTCACTTGTATCCGTTGCTTTACCTTCATCCTCATCGTCGGCTGATGCCGTACGTTGTGGTGTAGGTGTCGCAGTGGTACGTGCGGGTGTCGCAGGACGCGATGTTGTACGAGACTTCTTCGAATCGCCGTCGCCTTCGCCGTCGTCGGTTGAATCAAAACCAAATGGTTTGTAAAACTCTGCCCACTTTTCCGGATCATATAACTCACCTTCAAGTGATGCCTGGAACATATCGAAATATGCTGCCACATGCTCTGGCGTTGGTTTCTTCGGAAGATATGTTGCAAGATCTACAAGACCATACTGTTCGATAGCAGCCTGCATGTCTTCGGTGATGCTCGATTCTTTTCGTGCCCACTTTGAAGTTGCATAATCGGCATACCCACCCTTACTTGTCTTTGCGATGATAAAATCGGTACCATTGATAAAATCAACAGGACTATTTTCCATTTCTGGATCAAGTAATGCGGCCTTAATCAATGCATAGATTTGCGGACCGATGATATATTTACGGATTGGATTTTCCGGTGGATCTTCCTCACCTAATGGGTCAGACTTAACGAACCCTTGCATTAAGTAAGTTTTCTTAGTCCAATATTTGCTTGCTTCGGCCTTTAATGATTCGTCTTTCCACCATGGACGAACCTCATTGAGAACTGGACATGTGTTCTTACCAGTCCACATTTCGATGCAAGGAACCTGAACAATAACAGGCTTACTTTCATCGTGACCTTTGATCCCAGGGAATGGGAATTTGAAGAGTTGACGTTCTTTCCAGAAAAATGTATTTTCTTCGTTACCATCGGGCATAAATCGAACTGTTGTTGATGTGCCTTCTGGAATATCCCAGTGTGGGTATAACGTCTTATCTCTGTTTGTGCTACCGCGTGTTTTATGTGTATCGAGTTCTTGTAATTTTCTACGAATTTCATCTAATGTTTTTGACATAATTTTTTCCTATAAACGCTATTAATTGAGCTACCTGGCCTAGTCGAACCGCGTTAAATTTCTTTCGCGCCATACTTTTCAAATTTCGTACAGTAGCTATTATACGAAAAGTTTTAATGATTTGTCAAGCGTTTCGTTTACAGAAACGTATAATTATATTTATCAAAAAAGGTCTCGATCTCTTTAGATTCTTTTAATTCAGAGGATTTCTTATCTTTCTTTTCAACAGTAATATTTTCAAGAACATTCTTAACGATATTTTTCTCAAACTCTGTGATTTCTTTATCTTTCATGCATTTACTACCAACTTCAGTTATGAATTTTGATAATTCAGCATTTCCGGTAATCCTCTGGGCCAACTCATTTAATCGATACCCAAAACGAGAATTTTCATTTGTAAATTCAAGAATAAGACTACTATCAAATGGTGTATTTGAGATATGGATCTCTTTGGTCGCAGCCTCTTCAATTTGGTGCATATATGATTCTTTTTCTTGTACCATTTGCTTGATAACCGGAAGAATATCGTTCAATTTTTCATCGAATCTTTTAACAGTGAATAATTCTTTCAAATCGCTAATATCGGCTTCGTTAATGGCTTCTTTAGTTTCAGTTTCAATACGTGATTTAACGGTTTCATAGGTTTTTGATGATGTAATCTTCTTTAACTCATCCTTAATATGTGCGATGTTCTCAATAACAATAGAGAGAATTCCCGAACTATCTTCGTTGATCAGTTTGTTCGATGTGACATAACGATTGAATGTATTTAATTTCTGTAGATGTTCGATGCTTTCAATAATATAATTACCAACCTTATCGTTCATATTTCCACCATACGACATATGTCGTGCCATAGCACGAGCCCCAGGAAGATATGTTGATGGGAAACGAAATCTTTCACCATTACATTCTAAGAATATCTGGGCTATCGAACGTGATCGGGAACCACGCACTGATTCATCGACAGGTTTCTTATGTTTGACTAAGATTCTAACATTTTCGATAATCTGTTTTGATGTAAAAAGACTACCGAACATTCGACTAAAACTTTCAGTTAACGAATCACTTCCGTTGTGAGTTTCTTGATCGTAAATCTCACGAGCCTTATCAATTGCCGGTTTATATTGACTATTGTTATTAAGGAAATTTTCAAGATTTTTGAATTGATGAAATTCTGGAAATTCTCCATAAATCATTACCGGCCACGCCTTATACATCAATGCTATACCGCCATCAACGAGTAATAAATCACCTTCATTGATATCATCATTTGTCTGTGTCGCATCATATGCTTCTTCGGGGTCAAGTCCTTTGAGGTTGTGAACACGAATGTTCCCGACATCCTCAAGAAGTGCATCCTCCACTGGCGCCGAATAGACCACATTCCCTGTATGATCGCGAGTTCCGTGTAATTTTCCTTCTTTCACTAAACGATTCAATAAAGGTCTAATTTCACTTAAATCACCTATTTCAATCTCAGAAATGAGATCAGCCTCTGAAATTGGACCTCCCCAATTCTTTATCAATCGCATTATCTTACCAATAAGGTGATGATTCACTGGTCTTACTTCATTTTCCATAACTGACCCTTTATTCTTTACTTGATATGAATAGTCTTTAGGTTGTATTGATCGGTTAAAAATCTTAATATCGAAATTCATCAGATATTGATTTGCAAGTTTCTTCAATGTCTTCTGCAATTTGTCAAAATCTATCTCTGTGTTACCACCCTTATTTATCTGTAATGTATTATCATCGGGGTCGATGGTAACCATAAGATTGGGTTTCAAAGAAAAGAATCTGCGCGCAAGCGACGGATCAGTAATTTCTGTACCGTTTTCATCAAAAATTGTCAATTGTAGGTTATAACCTTTGAGTAGTGCAAACACTCTTTCAGCTATATCGTCATTATCAACCATAAAAATCCTTTATTAGTATTTATCTTAATACATTAAAGATTTCAGATAATAATTGGCATCGGGCTGTCATATTGATTATCTTCGGCGATATTACTGTTTATGGCCTCTTGTGATTTATCGTCCCACGTAGAAATGAAGTCAATCATTCTCACAGTTAAGATCGTAGACATCACCAAATCATCGGTCTGCCCTGTGCGTGCCTCATAGGTATTTCCTCGTGAAACAAAGACCTTTAATTCCGAGATCAATCCTTTCGAATTAATTTTCATTCGATTTGATTCGATTAAGAATTTCAATCTTGCACATGCTTCGAGTTTCGACTTATTAGTTGTTATAAATCCAGATCGACGGCCAGTTTTGCCTTGAAGACGGTTCTTTGGGTCATGTAACATTGTGCCTCTGAAATTCTCTTCGCCGGTATCTCGAATGACAACCAAAGCCGCTTCGCCAAGTGTATTACTCTCAACCGACCAATAGATTTCAGGCTTACCATTACTGTAAATCTCTTCAAGAATATTACGCATAATTCGCATCTGATCTTCAATAGGTGTGCGGTTACTACTCCATTCGGCAATCTGTTTTAACGTTGGTAATTCAAAGACTTGAATAGCTGCATTATCACCACCAGTTCCAAGAGATGGATCTAAAGATACAACATAGGTATATTCTCCGTGTATATCAGAGAACCAACGAACTTGTCCAGTTTTTCGTATTGGCTGTTTTGATTCAATTTGATTCAATTTAACAGGATTTATCAGTGTTTCTTCGAATGTAATAAACTGACATTCGTGCTCGCGCAGGAAACGATCTTCTCCGAGTGCGGCGCGTTCGGAATCTGCCCAGGCCTCGTTGCGGTCAGGGTGTGATCTCCAAGTTGTCATGTATGGTCTGAATCCATTGACACCAACTTCAGTTTCGTTGCCTGTCGAATCTACTAATTTATTAGCACCAAACCAGATATCGGCAAATTGATCTTCATCGGTATTTGGAGTTGAAGTAATAATACATTTACCACCAGTTGATAATGTAGGTGACAACGATGTCCAGAATTCTTTTGCTATATTTGGTTCAACGAATGCGAACTCGTCGAGGTAGACCAGCGATAATGACATACCACGACCAGTATTTTCTGTGGTACTTGTCGCAACAATTCGAGAATTATTATCAAAATCCATTGACCGCTTATTATATACCTTAACACCGGCACGAATATGATCGGGCACTGATTCGTAGGCATATCTTACACGGTGCATGATTTCTTGAGCACCATCGTACTTGTTTGATGCAATTAAAATTGTTGCATCATCGTTAAACATGGCGTACCACAGAAGATACCCGGCAGCAACTGTAGTGTTATGAGTTGGAATTAATGTTTTTCCTGCGAGGAATAAATGATCTTCATTATCGACCTGTAAACACCTAACCGGAACACTCCTGGTAGGAATAATATCTTTAAAATATAATCTGTTTAATGTTGGGTGTCCTGATATCTTTTTCTGTCTATCTAATTTTCGCTTAAGATAAAATACATCAAACCTATTTGTCGAAAATGTCAAAATATAATTTAGCTTAAATCCAGTTTCTTTCACCGACAATGTAGATTTTATTCCTAAACTCGATAATAAAAATCGCACCTGATCGATAAATTTTACGTTTGATTGGCTAAAACTGCAATACCCTTCTTCGGTACAATAACCGTCTGAGTCCATTAATCCACGGAGTAATTCTAATCTATTTTCAATTGTATTGAAGAGATAATTATCAGGAATATGCTTATTTCCCCAAGCAGATGTTTTTTTCAAATCAGAAACTAACTTATATAGTGTAAAATTTCCTGTTGTCTCAGAACGCGGATCAATTCTGTGTTCTGAAAGAATATATTTTGATGATTTAAATTTTTCCTTATACTCAATGAAATCATTCCTATGGCAAGTAATTCGAGAATCATTGGAACCGCCAGCCCCCAACCACAACCCAAATATATACGGATCAACTTCTAATTCTTGCTTATCAAATTCAATTGGTTCTACAGATTTTATATAGATAGTTTTTGTGTATGTTTTTCTCTTTTCAACCAATTCGGCAGTCGTCATTACTCGTTCCTTATTACCAGGAAATACGACTGTCCAAAGATGATCTTTATCGGCAATAATTGTTTCACCATGATTAAATTCAACCGAATAGCATTCATGGTCATACATTGTTTCTGTAATGAATTTAATCCGTGTAGGCTTACCATCTTGACCATAAATTGTATCACCGACGGACAAATCACCAAGTTTAGCAAAACCAGACGGAGTCAGTACAGGTGTATCTAATGCTAATGCCTTACCAAGCTGTCGCCCTATCATGTTAACGGATCGACGGTATTTATGATAGGTTGTGACTAGATCAATCTGAAAGTCATAGAGTTCAATCTTTTCTCTTCCACGTATCGGATGTTGAATATACATGAAATTGCTAATAAAGTACAATGGGCCTGTTTCTGGGTCCATACAGGCCTTAAGTTCTTCTATCTGCTCTCGGGTATAGGATACCTTTGTATAGGCCCTCTTTACCAGCTTTTCATCTTGATATATGGCCATCTATTAATTTTCTTTTAGAAATTTCCTATAGGCCGAGACTAACTCTTTCTGTACTTCAGCCACTGCCATACGTTTCTGTTCTGGATTATCGCCTTGTTTTGGATTATTACCAATAGCTGTTACCACCGGTGAATCGGCACCTGTTGGAAAATAATCGTTTGCAGAAGCATCGTGAATATCTCCATAACCATTATTAAGGTCATAATTTTCTTCGATATCTAATGCATCTTCATCCGTTTTATCTACCGATTCTTCCATATCATCACTCGAGAATCCATAATCTTCATCGGTACCAAATCCTGCACTTGCTAATGCATCAGCATCGGTGACACCAAAATCGTCATCAATGTCTGTATCACCTTCGTTGGCGGCAAATCCTTCTTCTTTTAGTGCATAATCAAATTCATCAATAACTTCCTGGCCTACACCTTGATTTTCCAGGTGTTGAACAACAGTTTCATAGGCTACATGTGGTTCAACAAATGATGCCAAGTATTGCCTAAAATGTTCTAATGCTTCTTGCACTTCCGGGGAGTAGTCGCCTGCGCCACCGTTATTGATACCAAATTCTGATTCCATATTATCCATATCTTCCTCATAGAAACTTCCGCGGCGAACAATGCCGCCCTTACCTTTATCTTTTCTGGCCTGACCGGCATGTTTATCAACATAATCCCATAAAAATTTTCTCAATTCATCTGTAGAAGATATTTTGTTTGTTTTCAATAATTCATTGAGTACTGCATCAATTGCCCATAGAGTATTTCCATTGGTGCGGCTGTATTGATTATATAGACTTATTGCTTCATCCTTTAATGCCGAAGGGATTGATCCAAGTGAGCCAGAATTATATAAGGATTCGTCAGTTATTTCTTCTTCCACATGCCCATGCTTCTTATTATAGATTGACCAGGCTGTAGCAAAGGCCTTACTTTCATCCACTGGGTATTCTTTCTTTAATTTAAGAACCAAATCCTCCATACCGGACGGTGCTTTTTCAACCACTGTATCTTCAGTGAAATGTTGTGATAATGCTGCACCAAATACGCCGCGAAATTCTGAATCAATTGGGTCCATATTAAGATTGTGTGCAACAATCTGTCTTAATTCAGCAACACTTATATCAGGGTTATAATCAAGATTATCTAAGGTATTCTTAATTGCATCAATAAGCGGTCGATGACGTTTATGCACTGCTTCATCGACAGAATCTTCTTTCATTGCATTGCTTAATTGTTTAGTGCCAGTATCTGCCTTATTGAATTCTTTGGCAACACTCTGCTTGATTCCAACCTTCTTTGCAAACTCTGGATTATGCGCGGCTGCTGCCATAAATCGGGCCTGTTTCTCTGATTTTGATTTTTCAGATAAACCAGCCAGTTCTTGTAATCGTTCTAAGTCCATTATTTTCCTACCTTGAACTGGGGTGGACGCTTAATACGTCCAAAGAGACTAATCTGATGTTCATCGACATTTTTCGCATCATTAAAATCATGATATCCATTTGGTAGCGTCGAATGATCTTCGGTTTCTTCGGTGCTCAACGAATTATATACCTTTGTATATTTTCTTTCGGCTGCAACTTTCTGCAATTCCTTTAAGAATTCGGTATTATATTCTTTACCGTACATTTCACTTCGGTCAGTGTCGGTATAATCGCTTCCAAGTTTTGGTTCGTATTTTTCTTTATATTCTGGTGATGTTCGTTCAACATATAATTCCGTTTCTAACTTACGCGGATCATCTCGAGTATAAACAACTACGTTAGCTGGAGATAATCCCAGACTATTTGATATATATGTTCGTAAGAAATCAATAGATGCAGGATAACCCAGAGATATATCACTAATGAAAACCGGTAAATTCTTCACATTTGGAAAATCAAGAGGATTAATCTGAATAGGTGTTTTTTTAAATTCCGATGCTGTCTTGAGTTCATACTTCGATAATGCACGCTCGAGTTTATCAACCATAGCATCGGTCATATCATCGATTGCAAATTTAATGATGTAGTTATAATCACTCTTGACTTCTGCAACGTATGTGCTGAAAGATTTATTTATTGCCATAGAAACTCCAATATTATGACTATTTATCAAAAAATGATCAATTACTGTTCTGCTGTGCCGTCTTTGCTCGAGACAATCCATTTTAACAATTCATTGCGATCAAATTCACCTGACGTTTGGCCTCGCGGAATATTTCCTTGTTCTAAATCAATCTGTTCTGCACGAACTTTCTTCAACTGAAGTTCAATCATACGCAGTTTTTTCTCAGCCTTTGCATTCTTAGCATCTAATGCTGTTTTAAGCATTTGACCTGCCACCTCATAAATTTTTCCGGCATGCATATCGGGCACATTTCCGCCGAGATTAATTAAATCATTAAATGTATCGACAGCTTTCTTGGCTATTTCATCCATCTCACTATCATGAGTGTCTAAACCTGTCACCATTGGCAATGCATAATCAACTTTTTCGGCTGTTGAAATAGCAGTTGTCAATTCTTTAGCTTCAGCCAAAAGTTCATCTTTAGTCTTCGGTACCGGCAGAGTTTCGGAATCTGAATCATCGGTAGCGGGTAAATTGAAAAATTCTTCTATCTTTTTCATATTATCCTTTCCGTTTTGGATTATTATATATGTTGTATTCGGTCATTACACGAAAACCAATGCCGTGCTGTGATGCAAAGTGTTGGGCTGCCTCCCACTTACAGCTATTAAGAATTACGGCCATCTTCGCCTTTTCGGACTTAGCCTCTGTCATATCTGTTTCTTTCAATGGTTTTACTTCAATGATCTCTGTTTTTAAATTTTGGTTGGCATCTTTGTATGTAACAATAAAATCAGGAACATATACGGTATTCTTATTGGTAAAAGGGTTATAATACGGAATCTTTATTGATTCACTTGCCCAACAGATAATATTTGGATTAGAATCAAATTCCTGCATAACTTTCAATTCCCATGAAGAACGATAAACTATCGGATATGTTCCGTTATATTTAGAAGGATTAACGGGTGTATATTGTCCTTGTGTATACGATCTGGTCATATTAATGGATCCGTTATAACTATTTGTGGCATGCTCCCTGTAACACGCCACATCATATTAGATGCACCCAGATCAAAAGAGAATTTCCCGCCACGTCTAAGTCCACTTATTAGATCCAATGCTTCGATGAGGTTATTATCTTTTATCATCGCCCGCACTGTCGGATAATCAAGTCGTAACATTAAATATAATAATGTTTCTTCGGGATTCTCATCTTTAATCTGGTTATCGTTGATATCAAACATATTATGTATTAACGATCTAATCAAATCAGTGTTTTTATAAATCTTTTCTATATGTATACTATACAGCTTTTCCAGATTTATTCTATAGTGAATTTTTCCATCAGACTCCTGAAAGATTTTAATATCATCTACCCTTGGGAAATATGGATTAAATTTACCTGAATTTTCATATTCTTTTACTGCTGAGATATAGGCCAAATAACCATCATTGGTTATCTTAGAAATTTGCTCAAAGGATAAATCTTTACGGTTAACTCGGCCGGCTTTACCCATCTTGGTCACCTGATTTAATCGTTTGTTGGACCCTGTTGAATAGACTGTGGCAGCAAAACCTGCACCTAATTCTTTATCAAAGGCCTTCTTAGATCTCTCTTCACCTGCTTTAGCAGTTCTTTTCGTCTTTGTTGGATCAAATGAGATAATTTCTAATAATTTCATTCTTAAATCCTTATCTGGCGACGTATTTGGCTATTCGAATTGACCACATCGGTAACGCTACCAATCTGGTTTCCTTGATCGCGTAGATTATTCATTGCACGATATGCATTCTCACTAAACGATAATACATTATTAATGTTTGAAACTTCAAGAAGCGTTATCGGATTTATACCAATCATAGCAGCCATATCGATTAACAATGCTGCCATTGTGTCGGCATACATAATGTTTGCACCACGTGACATAAAGTAACATTTAACCTCATTATAAATATCCGATGAAAAGCTTCCTACAACGCCATTTCCGAGGGATGCTTGATTGATTGATGAATAATTATATGTTGTTGATATTCCGGAACCATACGATAATGTAATAGCTGGTGTTCCATTATTAGATGTCGCCTTAGGTTGAGCACCCAATAATGATAAAATCTGAGAACTAAATCGCGATAATTGAATATTACTCATGCTAATGTTTGATTCCATCCCGGGGGATATGAAGTTGTTGGTGATGCCGATGAATTGAATGTAAAATTCTGAGGGGTTATCGATGTATTTCCTTGAGTCCGTAACGCTGATGGAGTAATATTTAAATTCCCACCCAATACACTCGAACTTGTTGATGAAGTAAATATGGTACTGGCACGACTCTGTAAGACAGACCCAATTGATGATTGTACATTCTGTACGGGTGAATTTGGTACCGCTGTCGATGATGAGATTGTTGGTGTATCAAGGTAATCAATACTTGCATTAAATGCGCTGGCTGGTAAATCTAAGAAATCGCCGTGAGTATATTGTGTAATGGTTGATGTATTATTTGATTGGTCGCCACCTAACTGCATATTCTGTATCACGTAATATGCATATTCATATTCAAACATAAATGTTAATTCTAATGTCTTATCTGAAACTGCATAATTTAAAACATCGTGTTTAAACTCAACAATGCGTGGATTCACCAATGCGACCTGATTGAAACGCCCGGCGTGTACCTGATAGATATTAATTGTCTTAATTAGGTCACGTTCCTTGCCGACGCGCGGTAAATTAAAACCAAACCCGTGGTTTGATAAGGTATCTGAAACAATGTTATCGGTGTCTTGTTTATTACCATTGGTATCGGTCGAACTCGGTATAATCGTATTATTATATGTATAGGTATCGACCTTCGACGTGGCGGTACTCTGAAGATTCAACCCATATAATGATCCCGTATTTCCGATACTGTTGATATAATTCTCAACTGAATAATTTGTTGCTAAACTTGTGCTGGCCGGTTGTGTTTGTTTTGGACTATTCATACCGGGTTCGTTTCCATCAGCGAAATAATATCGATAATACATATCCCAGAAGGATAAGGTCTTGCCATCGGCAACATCATGGAATACCATTCTAACCGGTTCATAAACCATCTTGGTCTGGCTAAGTCGACGACGATTATATTGGTTTAATGGTGCTGTGGTGATTCTGAAGGCTGGCATATCGACTGATTTTACCAAAGGTGCCAACTGTGTCCATTCCGATCCAGTAAAAAATTTCTGAATATACGATGCGGCATTGCCCACTTTATTCAATTTGATATCAATATAATATTCAAACGGAAAACGTGGTTCATTGCGGTATAATGAAGTACCAGTTTGATTGAAATTATAAGTTGCGTGATGTGAACTTCGCTCGTAATAATTAGCCATATAAATTCCTATTATACACTATTTATCACTTTTTGAAATTCAAAGAAATATGCCAAAAAAAATGGGCTACCATGTAGCCCATTTTCCATAATTCGTATTATCCGAATGTTGTACCGCCTGTTGGACTTGCGATATTTGGATATGGATCGCCGCCAACTGTTGTGCCATTGTTGGTATTTGGTCCTGCAAGATTGGTTGCATTATCAAATCTAATCGATAATGTCACCATCTGGACATCATCGCTGGCATAATCGCCGCCATCGTACTGTGCCGACATTAGCCAACAGCCTTCTAACAACCATAGTTCTAATGCATCATTGTCGGTGCCATCAAGCGATTCTACCGTCATAGTGAACTTATAGTTCACCCCAGCAACCGCACTGGTTTGTTCGAAATGGTTCATTTGTTTCTGAACCTGTGCTCCAACTGACGAAATCACAGAATTCGTAATATCGTCACGCAACTTTAATTCTATTGGATCAAAACTATGCTTACCTTGAATCCATGAAACCGAGTTGTATGAATCAAGCTTCACATCTTTATATGAAATCTTTGGACGTGTGCAAGTTACCACGTTAGCGGTCATTTCTCGTAGACCGTTATTATATCCGAAATTTTGTAAAGTTACACGAAAACGGTACTTCTGTTTTGGTTGTAAAATACCTAATGCCGAACCATTAAGTGGAACGCCAAACTTTGATAATGTACCTGCCATAAATATATCTCCTGCTACTGCCTAATAGTATTTATCAAAAATCGAAATTTTCAATTCTATACTATTAGAATGTAATTGTTCCCGATGTCAGGAATTGATAGACTGTGTTTGTGCCGACTGTTGTGATTGTGACAGTTCCGGTGTAGCCTGTTGCCGCCTTGGGGGATGAAATAATGACAATACCTGAGCCACCTGAGCCACCATACGAGTAGGGGCCCCCACCTCCACCACCGCCGCCAGTATTTGCAATGCCGTTACCGCCAGGTTGGCCTACCCCGTTGTTGAGATAATTTCCGCCAGCGCCACCGCCACCTAGGCCGGCTGGTGCCGAAGCTACGCCCGACGGTGTCGAATATCCGCCAGCGACACCGCCCGCATAGTAGGTTGCAGTACCAGTAATCGAACTCTGAATGCCATTGCCGCCACCACCAGAAACAGATGCGGTTGGTGCTGACCCCATCCCGCCTGCACCGCCGCCGCCGCCCGGTACCGGTGGGGCATTGAGTGAGACTGGTACACCATCGGTGCCATTATATCCTTGTCCGGATGTTGCGGTTCCGCCTAAACCTTGAACATATCCGGAAGCTGTACCGCCTGCGCCGCCACCACCTGAACCACCAGCAGAACCGTTTGCGTAAGTAACATTGGCCTGGCCAGATCCACCAAGACCGCCGCCGATAGCAACTAATGAACCAAATGACGAATTTCCACCATTGGAACCAGAGTTGATTGTTGTGCCACCGCTCGATGCCCCTGAGCTACCTGCGCCGCTGCTGCCGACGACAATGTTGTAAGTACCGGTCACCAACGAGGATGATCCTTGCAATAATCCACCTGCTCCGCCGCCTGCTCCCCAGCTCGATCCACCTCCGCCGCCGCCGGCAACAATTAAATATTGCACTGGAAAAGACGTAATATATGCATGTATTGCATTTGGTAAGATGTTATTCATTGAAATTGACATGCGAAATCCTTAAATAATGTAATATTTATCACATTATTAGTGATTGTCTGCCCATTTTAATAATCATAAAAAATGGTGGACTAGCCACCATTTTTATTTTACGCTGTTGGCGTCGATGTTAGGCTTGCACCTGTGTTTACAATTCTAATTGGAATGTAAATAAATTCCACTGCCTTTTCTGGCTGAATTGC
>JAEHJW020002690.1_pt1 | contig 41186 bp, 57 predicted proteins | sample 9271431 | NCBI WGS metagenome assembly JAEHJW02 | reverse complement strand
CACCGCCATTCATACCTCTCATAGGGTCTTTTGAGACCCCTGTTATTTCTATTCCATTGGCAAACTCGTTTATTTCAACGTGTTTGCCTTCATCGTGCTGGCTGATTACAAACCCAGCAACTCTACCAGCCAGAGCTGCGGGTGAGGTTGCAAATGCAACTCCCATTATTTCTGTTTCCATTTATTGCACCTCTTCTTTTACTGGTTCTGTTTGTTCTTGTGTTGGCTGTTCTGTCTTTTCAGGCTCGGAGTTCTGTTCCACCTTCTCCCCCTTCTTGCCCTTCTTAGGAGGCTTTGGGGCTTTAGCTACTGGGTCTGGGAGCTTGGTTGTTGTAGCTGTTCTTCCAGTAAACCGCTTCTCAAGGAATTCTGCTACCTTCTGGGCTGTCTCTTGCAGAGTATCTCCTTTCCACTGGTGATATTGGTGCTCTTTGACTGGCAAGAAGCTGTGTATTGTTCCCGCATTCTTACCGCTTGTTACATACCCCTTAATGCTCAAATGGTTCTGTGAGCAGTTCACGTGTATGCTGTCCACGGTATCTGCAAATGGCACTACTATTCCATCAAATGGCTGGAATATGGCGTGCTTCCCCTCAGCATCTATGCTGAAAGTCATCTTTATACCGGCTGGCGCAGCGAGCATTGCGGCTCTCTTGCCCAGCACTTTAGCGACTGACACATTCTTTTGCTTCTGGGCTTTTGGCTCAGAAGCCACCTTCGCCGGCTTGATTGCCGGTTTGGCGCTATCCTTTGCCCCCAACTTGGGAGCGTTCCTAACAGTTGTTGCCTTCATGGTACTCAACTCACCAGAAATACACACTACTGTCCGTACTGTGTTTCTCTGTAGTATGTAATAAGTATAAAGAATATATGTTTTATGAAGTTAAAGTCTATGAGCAATGTAAGCAGTAAAAGTATGCAGCGAGAGATAAGAGCGCAGTGAGATGTGGTTCGGTTCGTGTGTGTTATTCTGTTATTCCCGTATCCCGCCCCAGTATAAAGCAATTTTGTAGTGAAGCAAGAGATATTATGTTTATATAGTGTGTGTATGTAGAGTGTGTTTAAGGTATGAGGTTATAGGTATGAAAAGCAAAGTTTATTTCTGTATGTTAGGTTTTTCTCTGTAGTGTGTTTCTGTAATCCCTTATCCCATAGTTTTATTAAAATATTTTGTAGTATAAAAAACAAGAAAAGTTTTATATAGAAGAACAAAACGGCATAGGGGCGGGTGCAGGTCAGGGCATAGGTCAAGCTGGAGAGCTGTAACTTTTAGCATTTAATTTATATAACTAAGAAGTTTTAGTCTTAAGTTTATATAGTTTTACTCTTAACTTTACATTAACTCTTTTAACATTTCTTTATACTCATTCCGCCCAAGTGCCAAGTTTTACCCCCTTTCCCGCTACCGTATTCACATAACTCTATTTAGTTTGCGCAATTCTCCCCAGATGCCCTCTCTGTGCCGTTTAAGCCCCAATTCAAACTCCAATAAAAGTTTGCCATAAGCATCTCTTTCTCTTATGCCATACCCAGCTATATCTAACTTGGGTATTTGGTAAGAACACATCCCGCTAATGTCATAAGTGTAATACACCTCAAGCGCCTCTCCAAACTCATATCCGCCCAAACTCTTCCAGTGAAAAGTTACTGTGCGCCTCATAAAGAAGTAAAGAAATATGGGTTAATAACTTCTTCCGCCCACTCTCTTTCCCCGCTAATATAAACTCTATACACTTTCCCCGCTTCTAATACTATCATTTTTTCATTCCCTCTATGTTTGTACTCCGTTCTCCTGCTGGTTTGCTTTCATTCGGTTCTGGTGGTTTAGTATAGTGTTTATATGTGTGCTTAGCATTCTCTTCCTCTTCTTTCTGGTACTTTTCTCTTTCCGCCTCTATTCTCTCTTGGGCTATCTCTTCTTCCTGCTCAGGTGTTCTAAAGTATGGTAACAAATCCTCTGTGCAGTATATTGTATTGGTGTGTCTGTTTAGTATGGGATTATACTTTACAATAGTTTTAAAGCCACTGCCCTCAACCAAATGCCCTACTATTACTTTAAACCTTTTTCTCTTTAGAATATAGTCTGTATCTTTTAATAGCTCTTCCTCCTGTAAAGGTTTTCCGCTACTTATATTCATAAGCAGTTTATAAACGCTTTTTGGCATTTTAATTGTCCTATCTCTACCAATGAGTGCATTTCTTAGTATAGTTAAAAAAAACATACTCCTGCTCTGTTCCTCAGCCAAAACTTTCCCACTTCCTTTTGCTCTCTCACTCCCTACTTTTATCCACTTTATTTTAGTCATATTATTCTCTCTCCTTTTGCTCTACTATATTCTCTTTCCATAACTCTGCTATGGTATACGGTTTCAATCCTCTATAAACTCTCCGCAATTCTCTGCTGTGCTTCTTACGCAAATGTCTCTCTATCTCCTCATCATTATTAAAAATAGTATTATCCGCCTTGCAAATATATACTGTCATTATCACTCATCTCCTCTTCTTATAATACCTTCAATATAATTATGTATTGCTAATCCATTATTAACTGTAAAATTATATTTAATGCCGCACTTTACTGGAAAGTCTGTTGCGTTGTGCCCATCATAATATGTATAGAAATTAAGTTGAGGTTCATTAATAATTAGGAGATTATATACAATAGCTTTCAAAACTTCTATCTCCGGTTTTGAATACCTCGCAATATACTTTTTAAACACTGGGCTCTGTATTGGTAATCCCGTCATAGTTTGTAAAGGTAAAAAAGATGACTGATTTATATTTACTGCACTTCCTACTCCAGTTACTGAAGCATATGAAGTACTTAAACCCCAACTAAGAGTTGAAGAGTTAGAGACTGAACATTCATAGCCCATTTTCTCATCCAAGAAAAACGCTTTATAATTGTTATAATACATTTGAATATCATAATATCCATCCACGCTTTTCTCGTATGCCCAAACTATTTCGTTAAAACCCTCTAAACTATATCTACTATAATATTCTTCTCCCCGCACTTTACTTTTAACTGGTTTAATTAATTCCGGCAAAACCTTTAAGCCTGTATTTCCTCTCATTTCTTTTTCACCACTTTTACATATTCATTTATCTCATCTATAGAAGCTTTGCATAATGAAGTAATTGCTGGAACAAAAGTATAATTACTTTGTACATATAAGGCAGTATAATTTCTTGCCCCATAGAGACATTCTCTTATAGTCTCTTGGATTGGTTCATTTCTCCCAATCATTACCGACATTGGAATGTAAAACTCTGGAGTATGTTTCATAGTATCTCTTGGTGTATGCACAATTAAATGTGTACTTAAACTCCCATAATACATTGTTAATGAAGCCGTCTTTTCGCCCTCTTCTACTCTCCACTCAACAAAGTTTAATTCATATAAATTAGCTATATTAGTATATCCCATATAAGTTTCAGAATATAAATTCTCATACTCTGGTGAGTGCATAGGCTTCTCAATGACTAAACCGCTTAACACTGCTTTGCTTCTCATACTTTCTCAACCATATCCCTCATCAGCCAAACTATCTACTTCCATATTATCTACTTGGTTATAGGGTATTCTCACTACTTCTCCACTCTGTAATACTCCAACATAATGTGAACCATCCATCTGTGTTAAGTTAATTAGAGTTATCTTCCCATTCTTCATAATGAGATTTACCCACATACTCCTTACTCCGTTTTTCCTTCGCCCAACGCTATGTAATACTCAAGTAAATATATTATAGTATCTTCTAAACTGGCTAAATTATACTTCTTTTTAAGCTCTTTTAACCTGTCCAAAGTATCATCCATAACCCATATAGCTTTATTCTTATGAGTGCTAAACTCCATATATCTTTTGTTTTGGTATCTTATTTTCTTCTTGTAACCTTTAGGCATCTTGTCCTCTTCCAACTTCATTCACCCCCTCTTCCACATTTTCTTCTGGCGCATTCTCAAGTATGTCCTGTATGGAAGTAATAGCCCCAATAATATTATCAAGTATTTCCTCCTCCATATTAAGCCTTATATTTTCTGCGCTTGTGCTTTTCTTATTATTCTTTGCCATCTTTAAATAATATCCGCAAAGCTCTTCCGTTTTTTCTATTCGTTTTATTATTTTTACATCCTCAAGAACATTGTAACTATTCATATAACTTTTCTACCTCCTCATCTTTTTTCTCTATTCTAACATTAAACTTTTCTTCATATGGTTTCATCAGAGTGTATGAGCCCAAACTCCTCTCTGTCTCATATACTTTCACAGTTATGCTAACTATATTAGTATATTCTTCTGCTATGCTTTCTGCAAAATACTTCGCCATCTCTTCTGCTGTAGTGTGTTCTACCTCAAGTATAGCGCATTCTTCTCTGGGAATAATATACTCCTTTCCATTAGCATACACTCTATTCCCATCTCCAACTTGCCTATAACTCAAAACAAGTTTGTGGTCTAATTCAGCTATGTGCTTCTTCAAAACTGTAAAGTCTGTTACCATTCCGCCAACCAAAGTTCTACTAATAGCCTCTATAACAAATACAAAATTATGTCCGTGTATAACTCCACATTTAACAGAACCATCAACTATGTGAGCAAAACTCACTTCTTTTTCTGTCTGTATATTAAACATTCCATTCTCTCTCGCTTTTGCCATAAGAGTATATAAAAGAAATGTATATAAAGGTTATTACTTTACATTTCTCCATAACAAACTGCTCGGTTGTCTCTTCAAAGTGTCTAATGCTGTTTGCTCTACCCAACTCTTCTCATAATTCACAAACCCATCAAATGCTTCAAATACTCTGAAAGACGCTCCTCTTGAAACGCCAAGTAAAGATAACACCAGTGCATCCACAAGGTCATCATGAAACGCTTCTTCTTTGGTTATTCTAATGCCCCCAGTATCTTTTTGTTTTATTTGATAACTCCCAAACTGGTGACGCAACTTTGCATCATTTACATTAAGTTCTATTTCTTTCCTCTCCAACAATAACTTAAGAGTTGTATACGCCTTCTCCCGTTCTTCTCCCTGCATTGCTATAGCTTCTACTTTTCCTCCAAATACTTCTGTAAGCATATCAACTACGCCACGCCCCACTCCCGTTGCATCCACAAAAATACTCTTAACTGAAACTGTGGAAAGTTTTCTCACTAATTCTTTTGAAATCAGAGTGAGGTCTTTGTATTGTATTCCCTCCGCCCATACTACTCTAAATTTATTCTTCTTTATATCTTTAGGAATTCTTATTAATACAAGTGCTGTCTCATCAGAGCCAACCGAACCCACATCTACTCCAGCATAATAGTCATACTCATTAGTATCATCTGTCTTTAGTTCATACTCATACTCAATAGAATTAGCTATAATTAATTCAGGTGAGTAAAACCTCCCAACTTGGTCTATAAACTCAGCTTCAAACTCCTGAGCATACTCCACTCCAGTCATACTATTCTTCATAGTCTGTAAGTATTCCGCTTTAACCAGTGGGTTTTTATTAGTGGGTATTCTGTAAGTACTCCACTTTTTACTTATTTCATTATTAGCCCATTCATTATAAAAATAGCCACGCTTTCCATAAGGTGTTCCACTCATAATAAGTTGTGAACCCCTAACTGCCATTGCTGGCTCTAATGCCATAAATACTTGGTCTGGAATAAGACTGGCTTCATCAAATATAATTACTGTCGCACTAAAACCTCTAACATACTCTCCACTGTTCCCTGCTGTTAAACATCTTATTACACTACTGTTATCAAATTTAGTTTCCTCTAAATTAAACTTTACTGTTCTTTTAAAAAGAAATTCAGTTCGCCCTATCATTTCCATAATACGCTCATAAACTATTTTACTCTGTCTGAACGTTGGGGCTAATATAAGTATGTCCTCATTCGGTTTAATAAAAGCTGTCCATATAGCTTTAAGCGCCAACATAGTTGACTTACCTATCTGTCTACCCCCAACTACAAGTATCTTATCACTATCATCTTCTAAAAAACCCGCTTGGTATCTCAACGGTGTTATTCCAAGTATCTTCATAGCAAAAAGAGTTGGTGACCTTAGTATCTTTTCATAATCCTCAGTTACCATCTTTTTTTACCTCTTCTCCCTCTACTATATTAGCATCAGCAAATATATCCTTTTCTATTCTCTTCTTTATTTTCTTTTCAAGCTCTTCCCCATAATAATTTCTTATTTTTTCTAATGACTGTGATATGTCCGCCGTAACGCTTACTTTATTATTCCCCACATTAAGCATATTAACCGTATTAACATTCTGCACTCCAAACTCCACTCTGTTAAGTAATTCCAATGAAGTCATTAACTCTTTATAAAGCGCCGTAACATTCTTATCTGTTATGCCGGTAAGTTGTTCCTGAAACCTACTAAACTCATACCGTGTAAACGCATCTGCTACTAAATCTCTAAGTGTTGTGAGTATCTCCTTTTTATTGCGTGTCTTCATCCCCAACTTTTTCCAGTTCGGTAAAAACCAACAAATGCCTCCAGCCTCATACTTAGGACAAAGTGGATATCCCGCCGAAGACATTCCTCCAACTGGGCAAGTATCACAATACATACTCATACTCTGTATTTGAGTTGCATAAGCTCCGTGTCTATAGTTGTTAAACCTGCTTGAAAGGTATGTAACTTTAGGTCTTCCAGCTTTATCAAAACTATTAAGCCACGGAGGTGCTGGCATTGCCCCCTCTTCTATCTTTTCAAGTTGCTGAGTATATCCCTTTACGCCATTGTTTGCATCCGCCCATCTTTGCATCTGAACTATATTATAATAGTTAAACGGCGCAAACTTTTTCCGCTTTACTTTCTCTTCCGCATCTTCTCTTCCTATTACATCAAAAACTATATCACGCAATGCTGACGCTGTTTTAAGTTTATCTTCTCTCAAACTAAACTGTTCTAACTCTTTCCCTCTAAGTTGATATCCCTGCGCCAATTTAGTTGCCGAAAGCCAACTGGAACTATCTACACTGGTTAGCCATCCTTTATACTTAAAAAGCTCTTTAGGCGTATAACCAAATAAATGAAACTTTAACCCCAACTTTGAAGCTATTTGTCCAAGCATTATAGTCTTATTAAAGTCAAATAATGGTTCTCCAAGTCCAGCATACTCTATGCCTCTCTCTTTCCAACTCCTTAATGTTTCCCCATTATCTCCCGCTCTAACGTGTAATACAAATATAATAGGGAGCTTCTCCTCTAATAAGCGTGTTCTCCACTGTTCTACTATCTCCTGCCCAACTATAGCCTGTAAATCTAATTCAACTGCATAGTCATATGCATCTCTATTAGCTTTAAGCCACTCCAAATACTCATTAAAATACTCCTTCTCCTTTCCTTTAAACTCCTCTACTAACTTACTACTCTCATGCCAATCTCCTTTATTCTTTTTACTCTTAACTTCCTCTGCATAAATAAAAGCGTGTGCTCCACTATCAACTATTATTTTAACTCCCAAAGCCCTAAGGTCTTTAAGAACTTCTGCATGCTCCTTCTTATTCCTGAAAACAGAATATGCAGTCATGAGGTGAGTTATATGTATACCGCTCTCTAATATCTTTTTGAGATTGGCTTCTGAACCTTCTATACCACTGTAATAAACTTCTACCATATTTACCTAATTCCATTACCCTTTATATACTTTTTATCCAAACCAACTCTCAAGCACTTTTTCTTTATCATACTTAGTAACAAATCTTCTTAATTCATCCTTTGATTTGTTTTGTATGAAGTAATTAAGCTTCTCTTTCATTTCATCATTTGTTTTATAGCGCATTCTTTTTGGCACGTAATCAGTGTAGCCAAGTCCATCAGGAACAACTACTGGTATGTTATTAGCTAAAGCCTCCATAACACTTATTCCAAGTGTCTCAGTCTTTGCTGGACTAAGTAATACTCTACTCCTTCTAAGCATTCTATAATAAACTTCTTTACTCCAGTTATTCTCTTTAGAACATACTATAGTATATCCCTCTGCTCTTAATTGCTTAACTACATCATAACCCTTTTCATCATTAAGTCTACCAGCATATAATATATCAATAAGCTTATCTTCATTACGCCCATCTTTTGCTTCTTTCAGGTCAATAGGTATCCCAATAACTTTTATCTTCTCTGGGTCAGCCCCTCTTTCCTTTACTATAATTCTTTTATGATAATTGCTACCAACATATATAATGTCAGCTATACTAAACCATCCTTTCTCAAAATACTCAGCATTAACTCCTCTAACTGTAACTGTATCATTAGATAAATATGAACCGCCATGAAAATACATTTTAATATTCAAATTAAGCCCCTCCATTTTCCGCAAATATTCAAGCGCTTCAATCCCTGCTGACTCTCCCTCTACAAAATATATTTCATCTCCTCCCCTAACATCTTCTATTATACCGCTCATTGTTTTAAAGAAATATGAATAGTATTGGCGCATATCATTAAAGTCTGAACCATTAACTATAATAGGAATAGATGTGCCCCTTACTTCGATATCGCCGTGAGTTAATGCATATTCATCTATCCATCTATTCCACTGTTCAGACCACATACTCTTAATGTCTGGCATTTGAACTATATATTTCATTTAATTTATCTCCCAATTAAACGCAATGCTTCCTCTTTCAAAGAAATATTCTCAAAAAAATCCCCACGAATTGCTGAGGTTGTCATAACAGACCCACTCTCTTCTACTCCACGCATAAGCATACATAAATGCCGTGCTTCTATAAATATCATTAAAGCTCTTGGTTCAAGTATTTTATTGAGTTCGTCTGCTATTTCAACCGTAAGAGCTTCTTGTGAATTGCCTTTGTAAGAAAACTTCTGAACTATTCTTACTAACTTACTCGCTCCAAGTATTTTCTTGTTTGGTAAGTAAACCACACTCGCCGTACCAAAAAAAGGTAGAAGGTGGTGACTACAAAAGCTGTATGTATTTATGCCATTCATAACTATTAGCGCATCATAATTTGAAGTGTTATTAAACTCCGTAAACTTTGTATATTCATTCTTGCGCTTAAACTCATCAAACATATTCTTTATGCGTATTGGAGTGTTCTTATATTCTTCATCAGTAAACTTCCAACCATATTCTTTTTCAAGCTCCGTCATTAAAGTAAGAATAGTGTTTTGCAATGTCACTTTCTTCACCTATACATTCTCCAGTCATCTTTTTTGTCTTTCCCAGAATAAGTTTGCTCATCGCCGTAATCCTCATCTTCATCTACATACTCCACCTGTTGCATAACCGGTATTTTCTTGTAGCTAATAATAAGTCCAGAACTAACTAAGAATGAGTAGAACTTTTTCCTTTTCTTAAACTCCTTAAGAGTTTCCTCACTAAGTCCTTTTATAACTACTTCCCCATTTTCAAGAACTTTTATTTCTACTTTCTTCCATTCATCTTCTGTTTTCACTGAAACCCACCAACTATTTGAAGCCTGCTACTAATATTCACATCACTATAATTCATACTATTTAATATAGCTTTGCCTCTTTCAACCATATTATAATGGTTAGTCAACTTTTCTATGTTATTTCCCTCCGGCATAAGCCATATTTCATCTGTTAAACTAATTTCATACTTTTCCAGCCACGCAAATATTTTATCTATATCACATACCTCCGTTACAACAAACTTCCAAAGGTGATTAAACTCACTATACTTTTCAACAGTCTCCAAGTTATACCTATTAAAATATTGTGATTGCTTTGGACTTATAACTATAAAGTCAACCAACCCTTTTAAAGGCAATGGGTTCAATGTTCCGTTAGTTTCTACGTGTATCTCATACCCTCTTAAATGACATAAACGCAGAAACTCTCTAAACTCCTCATTACCCGCCCAAATAAAAGGCTCTCCTCCAGTGAGCATAATTATATTAGCGCCATTCTTTTGTGCCTCTTCCTGCACCATTTTAAGCCCTAATTCAGATGTTATATGAAACCCTTTAGCCATTCTATTCTTATCCCAAGTATAATAAGTGTCACAGTCAAAACCTCCTTCTGCTTGTTGGCATTTTAAGTTACAAGTCATAGTCCTAACTATAACTATTTCTTTCCCAGCATATTTAGCTTCTCCCTGTTGGGATGCCGTAATTTGATATATCCACATTTTAATCCCCACATCCGCATTTATCTTCCTTTTCGCCGTACTCTATACTCAATTCGCATATAGAGCATAAATTCTCTAAACATTTATGTCTATTACAATATATTCTCCAAGTATCATCCTCTTCTATAACTCTACCGCACCTGCAACATTTCTCCCTACTACTCACTCTATTATTCCCCCTCTTCTTTTGTTTTTGGTTTAAACTTTAACCCCTTATTAAACTCCTCTACTACAAAGGATAGGAAGTCATTCCGCTCCAATGTTTTAAAGAAGCAAAAAGGACAACCTCCGCTTGCTTCAACTTCCTTCTCAAACTTATACCAATCATACTCAAATAAATCTCCAAACTCCTCTCGCTCCAAATATTTTATTATGTTAACGCCCAAACCCTCCAAAAAATAAAACCCCATATTTTCTGGTACAACCTTATCAAGCTCTTCGCCGTGCTCTTTACATATTATCACTTATAGTCACCTCAGTTCTAAACACTTCTATTAAATGCTTACCAAAGTTTTCTCCAAACTCCTTATATATTTCAGCGTCAGTATGGTTCTCTATGTAGTTTACAAGTTTACTAATGCTTGGATACTCTTTCAAAATACTCTTGGCTTTAATCCATCCAACTCCCTTTATTGCCAAAATCATATCTATTACTTCTCTGTCGGCTGTTCTATTTACTTTCTTAACTTCACTACTAACCTTCATCCCACTTTTTCTGTCGCCGTTAGCCCACTCATCTAAATTCTTTAAAAGAATAATGGTCTGCCATTTAGATGCAACTTGTATTATATTTATTTCAGAAGTTGTTATTATGCTATTTACTATACCAACAAACTCTGCTGAATACTTTGCTAATATTGCAAACTGATTTTTCGGGTAATTAACCACTGTAGCCGTCTTAGAAAACTTACTCCTATTCATACTTCTATTAACAACCGAAGTTATATTGCCTTCTATGAGTAATATCTTTTTGTGGTCTGGGTATTCTAACCGCAATTTCTCCATCTGCTTAACTAACCTACCACTATGATTACTACTAAACAAATCATTTATTTCTTTTCTCTCTATAACTATATTAGCTGCGTTACCTTCTATAAGATAATCCCCCCCTTTTGTAAGCGAGTGAACCTCATAGTTTACTTTTCCCTTCTTTAGCTGTTCTTCTGTCTTCTTATTGTTTTGAACCTCAAATGTATCTACCACTACCACCATTATATATTCGCCTCCTTATAATCTCTGTAATCTCCATCACATAAAACTTTGTAAGGGCAATACTTACAATACCAAGTCACATGCTTTTCCGGTAAAGTCTTTTCTTTTAAATGTCCTTCAAGTACTGCTATCATCATCTGTATTTTTTTTATCTGCATATTAATTTCATTCGGAGTAAGCCACTCTACAAACGCTTTCATACGCCTACTATTACCGTAGTTTATGTGAGGCACTACATACAGCAATGCTACTCCATCTATATACTTATTATAATTTATTTTGTAAAGCGCTGCATAATTCAAAACCTGCTCTCTATAATTTTCAGACATAGCTAAGGGAATTTTCCCTGTAAACTTTTTATCAACTATAATGCTCTTCCCATCTATTGTCATTATCTCATCTACAGTACCCCCAAATGGCTTTTCTCCGCCGAGAGTTGCCATCAAAGGAAGTTCGTGTACATCACTTATGGGAGTTTCGTGTAACTTAGTTCCTATCCACATTCGTATATAACCCTCATCATCTATTTCAGGTCTTTCCGTATTAACTTCTTCATACCACATTTTTCTTATGCATTCATAAGTAAAGCTGGAAACGTGATAATGATTTCCACGCTCCTGCCCCCTATCATCCATCCACTTCTTTATGCCAGCTATGGCATTCTTTTCTATCTCAGCTTCTACTTCTTCTGTTTTCATTTAGCCCCACTACATATTAATTATGACTTTTCCATTCTCTCTTTTTACTATGAAGTATTTCTCTATACTATTTATAATATTCTGATTGCTCCTGCCTCCTAACCACTGTGTATACTTACTCTCTTCCAACTCTCCATTAACCGCATAAATAGTAATAAAGTCAACCAAGTCGTGTATACCCTGTTCTTGTTCAGCCGTTATTGGTATAAAGTCTTTTACATTAAATGAAGTACCAAAAGTCAACTTAGTATTCCTAACGCCAAAAAGTATAGCTCTTTCGGTGTCATCATACTTCTGTATTCTCTCCGGTGTATCAAAGAAAAATGCCGAAATCATACCACTACTATCAGCCACAGTATATGACCCGCCAACTTTCTCTACCTTTCCACCATGAGAACTATCAGTGCAGTTTGCTCTTCCGCACCTTGCACAAACTTCCTTTTCAACTTTTCTCTCAAGCGCTATCTTAACTGTTACTATCATTGAGGGAACTCCTTCTTCTAAAAACTGTATTTCCTTATATGGCGCTGTATACCTAACTTTCTCCACCACATTTTCGTGTAGAACTCTACTCTTATACAGCTTCAATATAGCATCATCATTCTTTACTAAGAAGGGATAATTCGCTTTCCCCCATTGCCTAACTAATTCCATATCAACCATTCAATCCACCTTTCACTTTCTTTATATCTTCATATCAACTTTCTTTATAAAGGTTATTCCACCCTATTCAAAATTGTTTTCTCCGTCACTCTCTTCCTCTTACTGTTCCTCATAATTTCAATTCCATTATGCCCCAAACTCATTAACACTCTATCTATTGGCGCAACTATTTGCTTTTCCCAATAAAAGTTATATCCGATGCTACTCTTAAACTTCTCTAACGCTTCTGTCTCCTCTATGCCAACTGGTTCTCCATCATCTTTACAAACCCAACGCACACCTTTAAGTCTCTCTCCATTGTTAGACTGTAATAAATATATTGTCTTCTCTTTACTCTTTATCTCAATCTGTCCTGTCTTCTTATTCTTTACTGGCTTATCTTCCACCTTCTTCTTCTCTATCACCTTTCCGCCCATACTCTGAAATGCTTTTACCACTCTTGTCTTGCTAACATATTTCTTTTCTAAGTCAACTACTTTACTAAAAAGAAACTTCTCTATTGGATATGTTTTTATGTTTTGCCGTATGCTCTCTATGTATTCCAGTATACTATCTGCCTCTTTATCCTCCTTTAATATCATTTCAAATACTCTTCTCTCCACATCCTGAGCCAATCCAGACCAATCGCCCCGCACAAGTTCTACTCCAGTCTCTTCTAATTCCCCCTCATCTGTTACTCCAACATATCTCTTCTTTACAGCTTTTCCTCCAGCCCCCTTTAACATAATAGCTTTAGTAAAGTATTTCTCTATCTTAACTTCAAATGGTGATATGCGCCTATTTATTATTTTCTCCACTCTTACCAACATCTCTTTTGAAATGTTCTCTATGAAAATACTATCAGTATCACTCGCTATTACATTAAACCCTAAGTTTTCTACTTGAAGCTGTAAGTCTGCCCTGACTTCTCTCGCCTTCATTGTGATAAACGCCGCTATTTCCTCCTGAAAATACCTGTAATACTCATTACCAAAAACGCCGTAAATGGAGTTCATAAGCACTTTATACATTTTCTGTTTTACATCATATTCATTCTCTTTTGTTGTCTTATATAACACTTTATACTTTTCACGCATTAACATATATTTCTTTATGTAACTTTTAACTATATTATATATGAACTCACTTTTCCCTTTATATTCATTATGAATTATTACATTAGGATACAAACTGGTTATATCAATTACTCCAACTTGTTTATGTACTCCCGCAACTGGTTCTAATACAGTAGCTCCCTCATAACCCTTCTTTTCTCCTTTCCCCCTCTTATCAAGTAAAACAATATTCTGCTCTCTATATTGCTTTATCATCAAATTATCAACCATTCTCATAGCGCTTATTTCTGTGGGAATAACCCCTATGTAATTAGCTAACTCAAAATTCAAATTAAGTATGTCAGTCTTTTCTACTATAGCTCTTAAAAGCTCTACATCCCGCTTATTATATGTTGTAAGCTCCTCTTCTGTTAATTCATTAAAAGGTTTACTAAGCTTTAATTTCCCCCCAAGTTCTTCATTAGCTCCAGCATTCTCCAAAGACATTATTCTTACTTGTAAGAACTGACTATACATTTGCATAGCATCCATCTTCATTATAACATTCCACCAACGTTTTAACGCATCACTCTGTTCCTGTTCTACAAGCGCATCAAGTCTATGAAAGTCATAACCATATCCATTCCAAGCTAATATAATAGTTATCTTTTCACTCATTAACTTTACTAATAATTCTTTAACTGTCTTCATTGGGATATAAGTTTTGCTTATGCTATCCTCATATCCTATTAGTGTAATAACTCCGTTAGCTTCTTCTACATCAATAAATGCATATCTGCTCGGAGTATTAGCCCACTCTATAACTCCATCTGCTCCAAGTCTCCTCTCTAAATAAGGTATGTCCGCCTCACAAGTTGCTCTTGACCTATACTTTAAAGTGCCAATAATTGTTGGTGTTTTTGTTTCCACCTTATATAACTTAACATTCATTATGCCATCAGGTGTTATAACGCCCCTCTTAGCTTCTTCTACTTTTATTATTTTACTTTTCTCTTCCGGTTTTAACTTTCTACTTATATCTTCTCCAGAATAAAAGTATGGATACTCTAAACTACTAACATTATATAAGAGAAGGTCGCCGTTATTATAAAGAACTCTAACTCTCGCTTCTCCAGTAGTCTTATCATCCTCTGCATATGTAACATTAATTACTTGCTTTAATTGCATTATCCCCACTTTTCCTTTTCCCAAAGCGCTCTTGAACCACGTTTACACTTGGATAAAATAAACATAATCTTTTATTACCAAGAAAAGGACATAAGTCTGTTGGAATATTTGCACAAGTATAACTCTTCATATGCCTCTCCTTTAGATAATTTATTTGATAATTCGTTAAGCTTTCTTTATAATCATTCGCTTTCTTTAAATATTCTCTTAATTCATCCTCTCGCCCTATATTAAGTAGAAATGTCGCTAAATGTATTCTCTCTTCGTGATTAAGTTCTCCCAGCTCCTCTAAGTATTTTTCCGCATTTACTATACAAGCTGGATATGCTCCTCTCCAATTATATGTCTCATCATCCTCAAAAGTTTTCTTTACTATTGGTTGGGCTGTGCTTTTAATTTCTAACTTTACTCTATCAACTTTATCTTCATATTTACTCTGACCAACCGTAGATTTAAATCGCATTCTGGTCATATCATCATCCCGTTCTACCAATATCATCATATATCCACTTCTACTATTAACACTCTCAGGAAGTCGTGCTATTTGCCGTGCATTTCCAGTGCGTCCCCTATCTATATAAGGCATAAGATTATGGTCATTAATAAACTGTTCACAAATGTTTTTGTAATTCTCCCGCCCAACTATTTTATTCTCCAAGTCTATATACAAATGTATTCCAACTCCACTGTAATAAATTCTTGTTACATAATCTCCTATCTCATTCATTACCTTTTTATACTTATCATAGCTCTCACTTATGCCGCCACTTTTCCCATCTATATCAAAAAATATAGTATCATATTCCTCATAAAAAATTTGTTTTAAACTAAATATAGAAGCATACTCATCAACGTCTTTCCACTTTGCTTTTAAGTCCGTATAAGATGATATATATTCTCTACTCAAACCAAGTTCTCTTGGGTACTCGTTTCCCCTACTCCAATGCGCAAATACCTCTTCTCTTATTACCATTCATTCATCTCCCTTAATTTTATTCACGGCTCGTTTTAAAGTCATTTAATGTGGTTTGAATTAGATGTCTTGAGTTCTTTATCAGAAGGTTTATAGGTCACCTTCTTTACGTGCTTGGTTGTTATACTATGGGTAAATATATCTAAGTTAGTAGTCTTTCCCTCATATCCACAGTTAGAACAGGTATAATTATATACTGGAATTTTCTTACCATCCTTCTTTTTCTTTTCCGTAATCTCATCTATAACTATTCCGCTCTTATTACACTTTGGGCATATCTTTACTAATGGTGTTAAGTGGCACATACATTCGCACCGTGTTACTAAAGGATACTCAGAAAATTCATCCATATCATCAATCTCTCTAACGTGTTCAACCATAATACCATCACAAGCTATATGGTTACTATTCCAGCAAACACTTGTTTTATTCGTCACTAACTACACCCCCATTTAAAACGTTCTGTACCCCCTCTTCTGTTGCATCATAATACCCATCATCTTTCACTGAACTCCATATCATTTTTGACCAGTCTTTACCCACTGGTGTTCTCGCCCCAGTAATTTTCCTAAAGTCCGTAAGTAGCTTCTTTTTGGGCTTTTCAAAATAAAGTATATACTTGCTAAAATACTTAACAGTATTCCCTCCTCTCATAACTGGGTTGCTGTGGTATATATCAGTTGGGTTCTTACTCTCGTGTGAAGTCATTATAGTAAACGCTTTTGTCCGCTCCATAAACTTCATCAGTGAAAGTATCATAAAGCTCTCCAAGTCCGCTCTTGCCGAAAAATTCTGTATGCTTGTTGGTATTTGTATTTTTGAAGGCGCTGTAAAGCTATCTACTATTAATGCTATTTTCCCCCGCATTCTCCCAAACTCGCTGTATAACTCGCTGTCCTTTTCTTTCCATCCATCTATATCTATGCTAACCTTCTTCTCATAATTAACTGATAACTTAAATCCCATATAGGAACAAAACTCTTCCGCCGTAACAAATCTCTTGTAAGTAAAGAAGTCATTAAGCTTTGTCGCATCAAACCCAAAACGCTTAAATAGTCTTGGTGAAAATTCACTCCATAGTCCTTCAAAACCTCCCTCTGTATCAATCCAAATAACTCTTACGCCGTTATTAATTAGGTTAACCACCTCTCCCATTAAGTATAAGCTCTTGCCAACCGATGGCTCTCCATACACGCTATAAAACTCCTTCTCTCTAAATTCTCCACCAATCAATTCATTAATTCCATTCAAATAACTTTTAACCATTTATTATCGCCTCAATATGTTTACACGTATTCTTTCTAAATAAAAAGTTGGGGCAAGTACATTTGTACTCCCCTTTCACATAATTTATGCTTACTACATACTTTCCAGTTTCGCCCTGAACATAAAATACTTTATATTCAGATGAACTAAAAAGCTCTTCTCTATCCATATGCTCACGGATGGTCAAAGGTATAGTAAGTGTTTGCTCCCTTCTTAACTGCTTTTATTACAGTCTTAAACGGTCTTCCGCCTATCTTGGGCTGAAGTGCTCTCATCTGCTTTATCAACACAGTAGATGCTGTTCTTACATCACCATTGTCAGTGTGCATTATCATCATCTCTTTGTCGCCCCACTGCGTAGTCTCTTTAATAAACTCGGCATCCTTTACTATTATAGTCCTGTTAATTACATCTATTATACCTTTGTACTTCTTAGTATTCTTAGTAGATGCCTCGTTCAGATACTTTTCCAATTCTTTCCAGTCTACATATTCCTCTTCTGTCATAGGTCGTCTTTCCTTTATCCAATGGAAGTATATAGAGGTTATCCCGTTATTAGTATTAGTATTACTAACGGGATACTATCTCTCAACTTCACATTAGCTCAAAGGTTATATAAAAAAATGCCTAATAAATGTTATGGAGTTGAGCTCGTCAGTGTGTTAAGTAAGCTCCAAATATCCCCTTCAAAGTTAGCCAAAGTTAATACAACGCCGTTCACATCTATATACACCTCTGTGCAAATTAAGTTATTCCAAACCGTTCCGTCTTGAAAAGTCACTGTAAACTCCTGTGAGTTGTCAAGCGCAATGAAATTATAATTCCCAGTACTCTTTACATTATACCACATTTTAACTTCATTATAGCCAGTTGGGAATAGTTGTGCCGCCATATTAGCTAACTCCTGCACACTACTTGTTCCGCCGTTTGTCCAAGTTAACCCCTCCCGCACATATAACCACGGGGCTGAAATAGTTTTAACAGAGTTCTGTATGCCCAAAAACTTCGCTTCTGTTGTGCTCCCATATGCCGTTCCTATAGTAAACGCCGTTCCACTGTCTGTATTCTGATTAGCTTTAACTAAAATTGCATTATAAAAATAGTTAGAGTTGGTGGTCTTTGTTTTAACTATACAGTTCTGGTTCTCTGTTATGCTATAAGTTGTGCCCCCTCTCTTCTTTGTTAATACTAAATTATCCCCGCTCATTACTGTTTTGTATCCCAGTATAGAAGCTATCTGTATAAGGTCAAAATATGCTGTGGTTGTGCCCGTAAATGAAAACCCAAATCCACTATACCCTGTTGTGCTGACATTATAATTCACTCCCGCTCCCGCAATAGCATAACCAAGTATGTTGCCGAAATCTTGCCCCAAACTTGTGTTGTTATTAGCTACACTCCTATTAAGCTTTATATGACTTAAATAGTATAACTCATCATACGCCGTAATATTATACATCATCTGACTGGTTTTCTGTATGTTCTGAACTGCTCCACTAAATACTAATTTATCCAGATAATAAAACTGAACAGGGTCTCCATCCCTTATTACTTGCGTTGCTCCATTAAACATATCTTTTTGTGTTATGGTGAGGAGTAATTCGCTGGAAACATCTATTGTTCTACTAAGCTGTAAGCTGGAAAAATAAACATACTTTTCATTAATATAGCAAGTAAACGCATTAACCCCTGTTGGTGTAAAGCCCGCCTTTGATAAGCTATAGTCAAATATGTCTGTTATGCCAACCGTGTCGCTAAACTGTGTACTACTTATAACAGCTCCTACTTGTACATTATAACTATTACTGTATAGCTGAACCCTGTAACCCTTATCAACTACACTAAGCTGTAAACTGTATGTGCCATACTCCGTAAACTTATGTGTGAAAGTAGATGAGGTCGCCGTTGTTGAAGCCGCTATACCATTAATATACCACCTATAAGAATAATTCCCGCTCCCTCCTGAAATGCTTGAAGTCCAATTCCCCAACTGGTTTACCACTAAAACATTACTCCCTCCTATATTAACCGAAGGAACTCCAACTACTGTTAACTCCGCCATATTACTGTTCGCCGTATTGCCTGAGCTGTCTGAAACATTAACATAAATATAATACGGTGCTACTGAGGTGGGTACAAAAGAACTCTGCGCCGAAGTTGAAAACTTAACTGTGCTATTAAACCCATCTACCGTGCTCCCATACCAAGAATATGTATAAGGTGGTGAGCCTCCTGAAACGTGTGCTGAAACTCCAACGCCGTAACCCACTACTGTTGTGCTGTAACCCAATGTCGCTGTTGCTCCTATTGTTGCGTAGTATGTTATTCCAATACTGTTCTGTGCTAAGTAATTAGTTTTCGTATCAAATACTACTACATTAATGTTATAAGTTCCAGTAGTAGATTTAGTAATAACATATGAATTATTACCCGAAGTCATAGCCGAACCATTAACAGACCAAAAGTAATTAAAATTCCCACTCCCTCCAAGTGTTGAACTTAAAACTGTTACGGCTGTTCCACTCTTTACTAAGTCACTTGGGTTTGCCGAAAGAGATATGCTCGGTATTGTATATATATAAATAGGTATACTATATTGCCCTTTATGCCCTATATTGTCTTCTACATTACATTGAAGTTTTCCATTTGGTGTAGCTAATGTTGTTGAAAACATTATAGTAGCAGCATTACTCCCAGTATTTATACTCGTAGTACTGGTACTATCTGAATAATAACTCCAAGTATATGAAAAAGGAGGTACTCCGCCTATGACATTAGCACTAACAGATTTTTCTTCCCCAGTAAGTAATGTTAAAGATGATGGGTATAATTCAACATTTACATAACCCAACACATCTATTATCACAGTATTACTTAATGTATTCTGTAAAGTATTATTATAAACTATAGTAGCTAAAGTATATGTCCCGCCTATTGTTGTAGAAAAACTATAACTATCTCCATTAGCACTTTGTAATACAGAATTAAGATACCAAGAATAATTATTACTTCCACCTCCACCATAAGTAGAAGCTGTAAATGTCTGTATAGCTGTTCCTCCAGAAGCCGCTAATGATAATGTAGTACTCTTCGGTATAACTGTTACAGAAACTGGTTCTTCATAAATAATACTAATAGATGAAGTACCATACTCTGTTCCTCCCGGCAAAACATTCCCAAGAGTTAGTTGATAAATTACCGTTGACCCTATCCAAGCTGGAATTGCTTGTGGTACATAAATAAGAGAGGTCTCATTTATAGAAGTATAACTTGTAACTCCGCCCAGTCTATAAGCCCAATTAGCTTTAAGATTTATAGCAACTTCCGCCGTAGTACTGACAAAATTAGCAAATGCTGCTAATACTATATACTGATTTATTGACGCATAATATCCAGAAGTAGCTGATAAACCAACCCCACCGGGATATATCGCAGATGTAAATGTATCCGCAACTTTTACAAAAGAAAAATTACTTGTAGTACTATAACCATATGAATTAGTTAATGTATAATATACAGAAAGATAACCAGTAGCTGCATCGTTAGGATTACCAATATCAGTTAATATAAAAGTAGAAGAGGTAGTTCCTGTAGAAAATGTTCCACTTGTAGTTGCAGTAGAACCTAATAAATAATGCATCTGATAGGTATGACTACCCACATTACTAACACTTGCCTTCCACGTTAAAGCATTAATTGTACCCTCATAAACAGAAGTAGTTCCAGAAGGTGATAATGTTATTGTCGGCTTTAATACAGTATAAGTAATTACCGAAGTAGTACTATAGACATTATATCCCGGCGAGTATGCACTCACTCTAAATGAAATAGTATCACCAACCGTATTATCATTTTTCATCCAAGTACTCGCATAAGTAGTACTCGCTAATGTAGTAGAATTTTTGCTAATATATCCAGATGAAGTAGTTCCAGTTCCATTAACCCAAACAAACCAATCATATGTAAAGTCTGTAGTTCCAGAACCAGAAGTGGTTATTTTATTACTACTTCCAGCTATAATACTTCCTCCCCCACTAATAGAAGCATTAATAACGGGAGCATTTGGATATGATAAATATGAAACTACTCTATATGTAGTACCAGAAGGAGATTGTGTAGTACTATAAGGAAAACTTACCCATAATAATCCCACTCCATATGTTCCAGCTTGAGCATCAGTAGTTATTGTAGTATGATTAGCCGTAGTTGAACCTCCTTCTATTTCTAAAAATGAATATATATATATCTGACTTCCTACTGGAAGTAATCCAACTGAAAAAGACTGTGCGGTACTTCCATTATCAGAAGTGTCGTGTGGTAATGCATATGTAGTTCCTCCAATTCTCGTAGTAGAACCAGCATCAGAATTATATATTAATAAATTTGCTCCACCTATTACAGTACTACTTCCAAGATAATTTAAATTTGTTTCCGAAGATGCTGTTCGTGCCACCCTATCACCCTACCATTAACCCTATGTAGAATGACGCTTGGCAACTCCAAAGAATTTCTCCTGCCTGCTGTGTTATGCTAAAGTTGTTTACAACCGCATTAAACCGTGCAACGCCCCCTGTTCCAATGTTTTGCCCCAAATTAAACTTATTCATTACCTCCGTGTTTGCCGTAGTGGAAATACCGCCCCAAATGTCTGTTACGTCTATTACTATATCAACCGAAGGATTGGCTGTAGGTAAATATGCTATAAGAAACATAGGGTCAAATGGTCTCGGTGTTTTCCAGTCTATAGTCATACTAACCGCCGCACCTGTAAAGTTCAGTAGGAAAGGTGTATTCTGTGTAGGTATGGGCATTTGAGTTAACGCCAAGTTCACACTAAACGTTATATTGCTCCCAATAAAATTATCATAAAAGGGATAGTGGTTGGTTGAGCTCTTTGCTACCGCTAAGTCATAATCCGCATTATTATAATAAGATGATGTTGTGCTAAGTGTTTCATCTACTCTGTATATATACATATGCTTTTACCACCCCTGTATACGCCCAATTCTTTTCTCCAACTCCGCCTGTATCTGCTTTGCTATGTCTCTGCCATTAACCGCCCCGCCGTTTCCCGTATTAACTGATATGTTAAAAGTATGCCCAACGCTGGTATGCGCCGGAACTACTGTTTCCCCGCTATGAATAACAGCTAATCCACTTTGTGCTACCATACCCCCTCCTGAAAGATGAGCTATCCCGCTAAAGAAACTTCCAACCGCATTGCCAACTCCTTTGGTAAACCCTCCACTGAGAAAGCTTGCAACTGGTCTAAGAACTCCTACCACCAAGTTAAAGCCCCACTTTAGAAGATTAAACTCCATTTTGTAAAAGTCAAATAAAGGAGTTAATACCGCCATTATCCAACCAAAGCCCGTATGTAATGCTGCATATATTGTCCGCATTGTAGCCAGTGATGGATTAAGTAATCCTATAAGGTCTTTATATGCTGTCATTATGATATTCCATATCTCTGTTAACGCTGGAACTATTCCCGCAATAAATGTATTAGTCGCCCTTATCATAAAAGGAATAAACTTCGCCGTATCTTTTATCATCCCCTGAAATGTGGATGAGGTTAATAGTTTAGTCATTACAAGTAACGCTGGTATAAGTAGTGCCAGCATTATCATACCAATAGGCAAAAAGATTAAGTTAAACATTTGCCCCAGCATCTTAAGTATAACTTGTATTGGTTTTAAACTAAGCACCATTCCTAAAATACCCCCAAGAACGCCAAGCATCTTTCCACTAATTGCCCCTCCTTTTACTTTTGCCCCCGTCTTTTTTACTTTCTCTCCAACCGCTCCCATCTTCCCCGCAACTTTAACTACGAACTCAACTAACTTTGATTTATTAAAAGCCTTTTGTATTCTTCTGCCAAGTTCCTCTATAATACTTTTGCTATTACTTAATGCTTGCTGTATTCCTTTCACAACACTCTTATCAAAAGTAGCTGTAACCAACTGACCTATAACACTTAAATCCTTTTCGGCGTTAGCTGGTGAGAGTGAGACTGTAATTTCAACTGGAATTTTTACCATATCTTTACTGTATTCTTTCCTTAATTTAAAGGTTTTGTATTTTTTGTACTCTTCAAAAACTTTTCAGTTTTATCCGTAAAAACACTCACAATCAATGTCATACTCCCAACTATAGCCATTAAGTACCCTAAAACCAAACACACCTGCGCTATCTCTGAACTCCAAACTGTTCCAATATCCATTAAGAACCAAGAATAAAAGAATAGTAAAAACCCAATTATAGTCGCCCTGCTATTCACCATATCATATTTATCTTCTAACCATTCTTCTGTTCCCCCTCCTGTTCTATTATTCCACGCATTTGCTATCAAAACAATAATACTTGTAATAAACATTAATATAAGCCAAACTCCAGTTAAAGATATTATTATAGGTGTTGAGGTCTGTGAAACGTGTTGTATAAGTATGCCGACAAAAATAAATAATGACAAGAATATAAATACTGCTCTCGCTGGTCTGCGCAGAAGCCATTCCGCATATACCCACATTGCTAAGACTGGCACTACTATCATAAATAGTAATGCAAGTAATCCCCAAATTGCTCCCCCAACATCACTCTCTTTACTCATCTAATTCATCTCTTTATATATTATTATAATAAAGTATATAAATGTTATCTGTTTTTCATTGACGCTTCTAACTCCTCTTGCTCCTTCTTTATGAGTTCCAAAAAGTATTTCACCTTTCCTATACTCATCTGTTCTAATTCATCTCTTTTAATCCCCAAATTCTTGCGCAATACATACTCTAAATCCCAATCGCTCTTTTCGGCAGAACTAAGATGATTTATTCTGAAAGGATGAGGTAGCGGAAATATCATTTATTTCCATCACCACCTCTTCTAATCTTATACCTTCATCCATAGGTAAATCATCTACTTTACCCTGACTTAGTGTTACTGCCTTCTCTACTAAAAGTCTCTGGAACTTAAACGCATTCACACTTGAACGCATTACACTCCCTGTCATATTAGTCTCCGTGCACGCCTGCATTATAGTGTTATATTCGCCGTAAGTTATTTTCCTTATAGTCGCCTTAACTTTTCTCCCCTCAACATTTAATTCTATCTCTTTCATTTTTATTCCCCACTAATTTATAAACCGTTTTTGCCTCTCTAACCTCTCTCTTACCTCTTATTGTATCTTGATATTCCTTCCAACAAATGTAAGCTTATCTACAACTGGGTCAACGGGTTTTAATTCCATATCCCCTGTATTAAACTGCATTCCCTCTATTGTAATAGTATAGGGTGTGCCGTACTCTGAACCAATCTGTAAAGTAAGGTTATAAGTTGTGCTTTCTGTAATTACACTCGCTGGCTCTAAAAATTTCTCCAAATAACCACTGTCGTGTAATATATCTACGCTCCCACTTACTTCAAGTTTAGTTGCTGTAAACGCCTTGTAGTCTATACTCCCCAAGCCATAAAATGGTTGCATATTATTCTTAATATCAATAGTGAGGTCTGTAACTGGTTGAACCCCAAAAGTATCTGTAGTTCCATTATAGCTTACATCAACTGTAGCCCACGTAGTAAATTCTTCTGGGTATACTACTGGTGAGGGAAAAGTAGAACTGGTTGTACTGTAATTTACAAGTTGTCCTTTGAATGTGCCCTTTACATCACAAGTTTTGCCCTGAGAAAAAGAAAAATTAACACTGTCAAGCATAAGTCCATTAGCATTATAAAAATGCCCAAGCTGGTCTTCTATAATGCAATAACCGGATGGTATGAGGTCTGTGCTGTAAGTAGTTGAGACAGTATAGTAAGTAGTAGTACTACCAAATTTATTAAGTAAAAGATTAAGCCAAAGCTTCTGGTCTGCCGCTAAAACAAATGTTGTATCTAAATCAACAACCCATCCCTGTGAATAAAAGCGCTGAACTGTTCTGCTCCCTAACTTATACAAAGGGTTCAGTTGCATATCTTGCTTTATGCTATCTATGCTCATTCCAACTCCGAGAACTCCTATAGGTGTTCCGCTTCCAGCCCCATAGCTGCTCTCAACACCGAACACCGATTGGAAAACTGACGTGGGGAATATCGTAGCTGTAGTCATATATACTCCCTATTCTATTCAACTATATAATACTTTCAATCTTTTTTAAGAAAGTCTTTTACCATTTTCATAGCCTCCTTAACGCTATTCATATTAACCCGCACAGAAAAGCGCCGTGCTTCTACAGAAAATTCTGTTACAGTAACTTTGCGGTGAGGAAAACGTGTTTTAATAAAAAAGATAAACTCTGTTTGTAATTTAGTTAAATATATACGCCAAAACTTCTTCTGGTTCTCCGCAGAAATTAACGCCCCTCTATGCTGTGATGGTGTTAAGTCCGATTGCTTTAATTTCTTTGTCATTCTAATATCTCCACTTTTCTTTTTATATACTGGTCTATTCTCTCTCTGTTATTATAATACCAACTCTCCACAGTTGCTACCTTCAAGTTACAAGGTGTACATAATATACCTCTTACTTCCTCTGTAATATGATTATGGTCTACGGCGAATTTTCCAGTTCCTTTACCCAACTCCTTTCCGCATAATACACATTTTCCTTCCTGTTCTTTCCAAATACTCTCAACCTCCTCCAAAGAAATTTTATACTCCCTCTTGTAATAAGCATTCTTACTACCCTCTCTAACATTAATATTATTTTTCCATAACTCTCTATATCGTTCCTTCTCCCGCTCTAATCTTTCTGGATTACTCTTTATACTCTCCCACCTTCTTTTATTAGCCGCCCTAACTTTCTCTGGATTATTTTTACACCACTGAGCCTTCTTTTTATTTTCGCATTCTCTACAAGAATAGGTGTGGTTATTCTCGTATGCTTTATACCAATTAACTCCTGCTTTTAACTCAATCCCGCATTTCTTGCATTTGGGGTTATCCATATACCAGTATGATAACACAGTATATAAACCCATCCTGTAGTTGAAATTAGGGTAACCACGAAGTTACTGGAACTTTATATCCTTTTACCGCATCTTCAAGTTGTTTTATGTAGTTGTCTATGCTCTCATAAAACTTCTGCATCTCTATACCTCCAACTCCCTCACTCACCTGCGCTGTGTATCTCTCATTATCAAAGAAGAGTTTTGCCGACTTATACAGTGCTAAGTTATATATTTGCCCATCCATCTGGTTTGTGCCCGCCGTGCCATAGCCATAATTATAACTTATTTCTATTTCATAACCCATATACCAGTACCACCCAATTATCCATAGTATACCCTTACTCGTATCAAACCAATAAGACCCCCATCTCGCTTCAACCATTGTGCCGACCCACTCTTCATACTGTGTGCCGTTCCACACTCCTAAGTGAGAAACTGTGTTAGTTGAACTTGCTGAATAAATAGGGTAATGCGCCATATAAACTGGTGAACCCACTAAATACCATCCCAGATATGCTGGCTTTCCTATAGAATAGTGTTCATTAACCACACTCTTTATGCCCCAAGTTCTGCCCGTAATTACATCTATATAATCACAAACCTGAGGTATTATTATGTTATTTAAAAGAAAAATATCATTGTTATACTGTGTAGTACTTGTATAAGTATCATAAAGTTTTAAAAACTGGAGAACTTCTGCGGCGGAAACATATGTTTTGTCTCCACCAGACCAGCCAGCTCCGTATGTGTAATTTGTAGTACTAACCATAACTGGAAATGCACTCTAACTATATAGACTTAGTGTATTATCCCAGTTGTAAGCTCTTGGTATTTTATGAATACTATCTCACTCTTTACTGCTCTGGTAACTTTAAAGGTCAGTGGTGTCATAGGCGGAACTGAAATGTTCTGTGCTATAAACAGTGTATCCCCTGAAACAGATGCATTAAAAGTTGTTGTTGACATTGCATTATTCTTCTCAGAACTCAACTGAGTTACTGTAAGAGTAAAGTCCGAAGCCGTAGCTCCAGTTGTACTTGCTATTCCAACTATTTCAAAAAGCATATTCCCCGTAAACTGTGGTATATATGTTGATGAAAATGCTGCTGTGCTCGAAGCCTGTGCTCCAATAAACTGTATGAACGTGCCCTGTCCATTTAATATTGCTGTATCTGCCGATGATAGGTTATATCCCAAATTTAATTCAGACATATACCCTTATTTAGAACTCATACTTAAATATTACTGTTATCTCTCTTCTCTCTCGCTTTATCTCTTATATTAGATGCTATACATTCTATGCATATTTCAGAAATAATGTCATCCTTTATAACAGGAAACTCGCCCAAACTTCTTGCGTTCCCGCACTGTTTGCATATTTTCTTTAGCACCATAGCTCAAAAGGATATTATACTACTTAAAACTTGTTATGGTCTTTTTCCGCTCCAAATAAACCTTTGCGTTATCATACAAATAATGATATAATAATTCAGCCTCCTCGCCCCACCATTCAACTGAAACTATTTTTCCTCTTTTAATAAGCTTATTATTTTTAATGCCAAGTATTTCAACAAGTTTTCTTCTAATTGGCTCTAACAATTCCTCATAACCGCATAAACTCAAAACCAAATATTTATTCTTTCCGTGATGTGCATTATATATGCCAACTGAACCATCTCCATCCCATATGCCCCTTAACCAATGCCTAAACGTTCCCCCGCTCAGACCTTCTACCCACTCTGGAAATACATTTTTTCTCTCTTTTGTAAACCCCAACTCCATAAGCCGTTCTACTAATTTCTGTGAAGTTATGTTTATCCCGCAAGCCTTATATTCCTTTTCAAATGCGTTAACAATATACTCTTTAACTTCTGCTCCACTACTCATAAACTCTTTAAACTTTTCTAAATGTTGCTTGTCTTTCCTTGTAAGTCTTAAATTAATTGCATTATTATTTATACTACCATCAGCCGTAAGAAATCCAAGCCAATATAATTCCTCTTCATCAGTTAGGTCATTAAACCGCTCTTCATTCAACTTTAAAACTCTATGACTTTCTGAATTGGCTCTTAACTTAACTCCATTCTTTTTAAGTATATAGCAAATGCCCTCCCCACTCATATTAAACTTTTTTGCTATCTCTTCTGAACTAATACCACTCATATATAACTCTATAATATTCTTTTTATCTTCTTCAAAAAGTTTATGTGTTTTTAACTTTACTGCGCCAGCTTTAATAAGAACCTCTTTTTTTGCTCTCTCCTTCTTACGCCGTTCTGAATAATATAATTTATTGCATTCTTTACACTCTTTTGTTTGTTTAGAAATATGTTTATGTTGCTCCATAATAAAAGAGATATGGAGATTAAATATTTAAATGTTATTGCTCTGTTTTTAGGTTTATGGTGGAACTAAGTCGCGGATTTTACTGTTCGCACCAAAGAAACGAGTTATAAATTCCCCAATGGTGTAATACATTCCTTCATAGGCTAACTGTTGCAGAAGGATAAAGTCTCTGTCTGTGGTCTCAAGGTATGTTGTAGGGTTAAGTATTTGTATACCTGTCCTGCCGTACCCATAGCCTTCTGTATCTGTGGTATCCATAAAGTAGATGTTTTCACGCTGTCCATTGCTGGAAGGCGTGTTAACAGCCTGTATCAGTGGAACACCATAAACTACAGCCACCTGAACTCCACCAAGTATTCCGTCTCCAGTTTCAATACCGTTTAAGTCAAACTTAGCCAGTGTTTCTGTTAGAGGGAAATACCTTACTTGGTTCTGGTAAAGTCCAAGTATATCAGCATATGTGTTATACCCAGTCATTCCTACGTTAGCATTACTTCCATTCACTTTTACGCCCTGTATTGTGTTTCTCAAGGTTGCATCAGTTATAGGTGCTGGTGCTGGTGCTGTCAAACCTGCCGAAGTAAATACGCCTTTAACATTCTTTTCAAGAGCTGTACTACCTGATACAACGTATGCATCATATATGCTTGCTCCATTTGCCCTGTTAATTGCGCCAAGCCATGGGTTAAGAACTGAACCTATTGTTGGTGTGCTCGTGCTTGAAAGACCAACCATAACTCCTTCTGGATATGAAGAAACTACTCTGTCAATACTCTCAAACTGTATTCTCCCAGCTCCGCTCACTGAGGTTGTGCTACCTGTTCCAACCGCAAGGTTACCTATCTGCTCGTTGAGTAACTTCACGTGCTCTGTAGCATAGAAGTTCCTTATCACATCAAGGTTACCATATATATCATCCATACTCTCACTGGCTAACTTTTGTGTAACCTGTGAGGTTTCAAATGTGTTAATAGCTATTTTTGGAGTAAGCTTCACAACATTTATGGTAGGTATAGTTGGTGTTGGCAGTGACCCTGTTTCAGTTATAGCCATTGAGCTTGAAGTTCTGGTATAGCCGTTTATAGTTCTGAAACCAGACTTATCCCATGTCAGTTTTGGAAAAGCTGCAAACAGATTACTTTCTGTGTTTAGCTGATACCAAGCCTGAGCACCGTAAATTGGATTCCAGACCCCAAGACCCTGTCCTGTGTTAATTATAGCTTTCTGTATGCTTGGATATTCCCCAAGACTAAAGTTTGGCTGTGCCGCATTTCCTTCATAATATGTTAAAACGTCTTGGAACGTTAAGTTTCGTGTTCTCACCATCAGTATCCACCTCCAAAGACCTGCTCACTACCCATTACAATATCTCTTGTCTTGGCTTTCCCTGAAAGGATTGCCGCTACGGAAGATATTTCGCCATCTGGTGAAGACTTACTAAAGCTGCCCTGTGGTTCAAGAGTTTTGCCTCTCACAACATTCTTGCTCATAGACCTCTTCTCAGCAGACTCGCTGGGTATAGTTGTCTGGAATACAACTTTCTGTTTAAGCTGTTCTTTTTCTGAAAGTTCCTTAGCTTTGCTGCCCTCATTGTCATAGTTAGCTTTCACCATTTTTCTCTCTGGTTCGGCTGTACTTCCACCGGGACTCGCTGTAGACTTAGGTTCTTCCTCTTCCACTTCCCTCTCATCCTCTCCAGTGTCAACTCTTGACTCTGGAACTTTAGGCTTGTGGCTCTCTTCCTCTTTCATAAATTCCTTAAATGCCGCTTTAACAGCCTTTGCAGTTTCCTGTGCAATAAGACGTTTTATGCCTTTAACAGCATCTCCATCAGGAAATTCGTCTTCATCCTCTACCTCTACTGCTTCAACTTCATCGCTTGCACCAAGTAGTTTTTCCTCAATAGTATCCAACTTCTCAAGAATTTCATCCAGCTTTGAGTCTTCTTCTTCTTCCATATCAAAATCTTCTTCCTCAAAACCTTCGCCTTCTTTTCTAAGAGTGCGTATCTCTCTAAGCTTTCTATCTATTGCTTTTTGAATAGCCTTTCTTTTTTCTGTCATAATTCCTCTCCCAGCTTCATCTACCCCAAATAGGTCTTTCTTAGCAGTTCTGCTCTTCTTCTTGCGCTTTCGTGCCAAGCTTACCAAAGGATTAGACTTTTGCATACTGTTGCTTATATCACCGTTATATTTAAACTTATTGCTGCTCATTCATATGCATCTCCTTCATAGTCTATATCTTCCGAACCATCCCACAGTATGTACTTAAACTTCTTTCCACAGTCTCTGCATACTGCTGTATACTCTACTCCGTGTCCTACCTCCCTATCTCCAACTATATCTGATACGTCATCTCTATTTACTATCTCTATGTTTTCCCCTTCACAATCAGGGCAAGGTACTTCTTCTAACATATGTTCACCTGTCTCCATATCTTCATTTTCTGGTAATTCGTGCCCAACTTGAGGGTCATCTGGAGCTTCTTCTCCCTCCCCTTCACCTTCTTGCTTACCAACTCTTCCCAACTTATTATGATGTCTCTGTTCTCTCCATAACCTTTCTCTTTCAGCAGATGATAACTCTCTACCTTCTACTTTATGCCGTTCTAACTCCTTCTCATCCCCATAAACTCTCTTCTCATAATCCGCTTTTAATCTCCCACAAACTTTATTCCGTGCTTCTTTTCCGTACTTATCCTTCAACTTTCTTTGGCAATCCGCCCAGTCTTTAAAGCCCGCAAAAGGTTTTGATATCTCTGCAAAAGATGATATTGCCTTATCATACGCCGGTATATATTTAGCTATATGCTCTAACTCTCCGTCAACTACTGGAACTCCTTTGTCTATGTCATAATGCTCGTTCCAAATTAATGCGCAAGCTTTATATCCATCCGCACTTCCCTCATATTCTCCAACACATTTTAAAAGCCAATTCTGTGGTGGTAATTCAAACTCCATATTTATATGCTTTATACTTTTCAGCCCCATTCCATACTTTACACCAGCATGTACTTGGTGGCTACTTATCATATCCTCTGTAACTACTCCATCAGCCCAAGCCCACTCTTCCGCTTTTCTTGTATCTCCACCGAAAATATAATACCAAATAAAACCACAAAGTCTTCTCTTATCTCCCTCTGTGTCATAATATTCTTTATTAGGCTCTTCATCATTAAGCGTTTCCAAATACTTACCCACATCCGCTACACAGTCTGACATAAAAGATGAGGATGGTCTGGACTTTTTATCTTCTTTTGTAATAATAAAAGTATGCATAATATAGTCTAAGCTTGTCTCTTCCATTCCAAAACTTTTTCCGTAATTCGCCCTTATCCAACCACAAAGCTTTTTGCTGTGGTGGTCTCTCATACATTGAGACCACGGATATGCTTTCTTTCCAACTTCCCCACTCTTTGCAAATTCAATTAAAAGGCTCTTTACTATCTCTTCTCCAGCTTTTGCCAACTCCTCCTCATTCATTTCATCATATTTTTTTGGTGAAGACTTTGCAATGCTAACATTTGTAATGACTGCGCCCTGATTAGCTGGTTCTTCTACTATACTAATTTCACTGAGTTCTATATTCTGTAATACTCTTGCTTCACTCCCATCTTTCATAACAGCTTTCCCTATCTCCAAAGCTGTTCCACCTATACTAAATCCTGTAAGTTTTCCACTCTTTATCAGTTTCCAAACTTCATCATCCAACTTATAACCCCTATTTACCATTCCAATTATTTCAATAGCTGGAACTCCATAATTCTTTTCTTCCTGCACACTCCAGTTTATAACTTTCCCTATGGGCATATTTTTATGCCCGTATAGAAGTAAAGCTCCTCTATTCATATACTGTATCATAGCTTTCTGCATAGTGCTAACTGGAACTAAATCAAATTGTCTGTCCAGAACTTCTACAGAAGCAAAACCCTTTATAAGCCTGTTTTCATCGTCTTGAACTATAATCTCATTCATATCTTCTACTGGCATTAGAATATCCCCCTTACAAATAATATCCATAGAATTAACGATGATACTGCTGAAAAAGCAGATAAACCTGTTACAGCAACTAATACTTTATTAAGTTTATTACTTTTTTTCGTCTCCTTCAATCTGCCCTTCTCCACATTCAAATTTTGCTCTTCTCTCATACTATTTAAATTATTATTCATTTTCCCTTCATATACTTCAACAACTTTTGTCTGAGCTTTAACTAATTCAGTAAGTCCAACTATGCCTATTTTTATTTCCGTAACTTCATTTTTAACTTCTTTAACATCTTCTTTGAGTTCATCTATATCTCCTTTCATATTAGTTATGTCGCTCATAATACCGCCGAATGCTGTAGCAGATATAACACTTTCTATGTCAGTCTTGCTCCAACCGGTAGCTTTATCCTCAGTCATAATCTTACTCCGGTTCTATAGTATCAGGTGTTGGCTTAGCTTTATACTTTGACTTTCTTTTGAGGTCATTTATTCTGTCTATCTCACGCCTATAAGGGTCATAGTCTACTTTATCCTTATTTGCGTCATCCCTCATAGCGTCATCATCACTTATAATAAGGTCATAATTCGTATTAAGAGTGTCAGTCATCCCCTCCACCCCATTAAAATAATTTCCCTTCTCCGCAGTAATTACGCCCTCTCTATCACTATATTCTGTCAAGATATGTTGTGTTGCCCCTATAAGATAATTCTTTAAGTAATTTATTATAAGAGTTCTCAACACGCTTTTTTTATCCGCAAATTTATACCAGTTCAGTCCATAGTATTTTCTTATTCTGCTCTTGAGACTATCCAGTCGCCCTATAATAAAGCCCTTTACAGCCTCTCTTCCAGCCTCATTAAGCCCATATCTATTAGAAACCATATCCCCAACAGCAACTATGAATAGCTTCTCTGGGTCATTATTCTCTTCAAAACCGCTATCATCAAAATCACTATACTTTTCTATAGGCATTGGGTTATTAATACTATACTGTGTTCTCATAGACTTTCCTATGACGTGAAAAACTATATAGTCTCCATTCTGTTCTGCCAGTCTATATTTCTTTCCAGCTCCTTCTGCTCCAAAATTGCTCTGAAACTCTTTAGGACTGGTAACATTAATAGCTTCTCCATCAGTATCAATAATTACGGCTGATAAGCCGTGCTCAAGAAGGTTCATTACATTTACATATGACATATCCATACAACACCATTATAATGGCATATAAATACTTTATGTAAGGTTATATTGGATAAAGCACCAGCACTTTCAACTCATATTCAACAAAACTTATTCCCCTCTCTTTAATCATTTTACGCCAATTATTTCTGGTGTTGTAACCTATAACTTCTCCTCCTGAACTCAAGCCAACTCCAATCAATTTAAACATTAAATCCTCTGTAATAAGCTCATCATACTTAGTGAAATTAGTTGAGGACATTCCATACATACTAAGTTTAAATAAATATTCATTCGCCCAATTATGCCAATATAAAACAGGCTCTGCTCTCTCCATAACATAAACTCCATATATGCCAAGTCTGTTAACATTAATATTCTTTACTCCCGCCATATACTCTACAGGTATTCCCAACTCCGCAAATGAATTATTAAGGAGGTCAATTATACTATTGAAGTATAGGTACTCCGAACTGTTGTCAGCTAATGAAATATTATCTGAAAAGGTTAAAGCTGTAGTTCCAACCATTAGTCTGTAACCCCCACCGTATCAGTTATATTCATACTGTAACTTGTTACTCCAGTGTATTCAGCCATAGCTCCAAAAGTCGCCGTAGGCATACTATCCACAAAATCTCTTGTCCGCACAAACTTAAATACTACATTGCTCCCAGCAAAAGTTCCAAAAGAAAACCATCCAGTAAAACCCGCTATAGGATACTTTAAATAAGGTAGTCCTGTGGTTTGCCGTGTACTCTGACTAACCATATTCACATTGCCGTAATTCACTTCAAGTCTACATTCATTCTTGAGTATGTAACCACTAACTAAATAATCTCTAAAACTAAATGAATAACCGCCTAAAGTGGGTTCTCCCCCTGTGCTAACATCAATTCCCCATTGTCCAAAGTAATCTCCCTGCCTATACTGAAACTGAATATGTCCAACCTGTTGTGAGTTAAGGGTTTTCGGTGCAAAGTTTCCAACTGGTATATTATATGAATTATCAACTAAATCAACTGGTAAACTATTAAGTCCGCCGTGCCTTTCTGTTACTATTCCTATTGTAGCATACTGATTAGTTCCACTGTTAAAATAATACTCTAATACTTCTGGAACTTTTGTAGTGTAGCCCGTAACATAACCCTGCCATCCTCCCAAACTTGATATGTTTATACCCCCAGTAGAAGAGTATGACGGTTTGTAAATAAACATAGCCAACCAAGTGCTTGGAATAACTTTCGCCGTGAAGTTAACATAATAGTTGAAAATTGCCGTGCCGTTATCCTCTGTTCCGTTAAGCCCATTAAGTAAATAGTTTACTCCAGTGCTCCCCTGTGCACTCCAAAAATTATTCTCTTTAACTCCGCTCCCTATATATACCGTTGTGCTCCCACTAAAGCCATTAAGTTTGAGCCAATATATCGCTGTAGTTCCCCCGCTCCCAACTCCTCCAACCGTCTCAAGCCAAGAAGGAATAACAACGCCGTTCTCATCAAAGAATAAAACATTCTGTCTATTAGGTGCAAATGTTGTGCTCATAGTTGAATTAAGAGGATAAAATATTCTCTGCTGATATGTTGTACCAAGTCCAGTGCTCCCGCTATATGCTAATGTAATCGGTTGAAACCACTTTACTCCTGTTGCTACTGTTACCATATTATCTACCTATTCTCAAAGACGTAGACCCTTACTTCAAAGCTAAAAGTATAGCGTGTAATACCTCTCGCTTCTTCTTGATGGTTTACTTCGTCAGTTAACTTTACCCACGCAACATAATCATTACTTATTTCATCTCTGCTTGGTTGGTATGTTCCAACGTATGTATGTATTTGAGCTACTAATTTCTCCAAGTCTTTATTAGTGTAATTTCCATATAAATAGCAGTCTGCCGTAACAATATAGTCGCCCCAACTCTCATTACCAAACCCAATATAATTCTCCGTAAAGTCCTCTATCCAGATAATAGCCGAACTCCCAGTCCTTTTTACATCTAAGTTCTTTATGTCATATAGAACTATGCTCTGTAAATTAGTCTGTGTTTTAAATATGTTTTGCACAAATTCTACCGCTCTGTTATAACCCATACCTTTGCTAAATGCCGAACTCAATATAAACCTATCGTATAAGAAAAACATAACTGTTGTGTTTGTAAAGTCTAAAAAGGTTAGGGATGAGAACGCATTTAAAGTGCTATACCTGTTATATATGTCTTTTAACTCCATACTGTCTGTTTCTATTAAAGAGCTATAAAAAGGTAAAAGTTTATCTCTAAACTCCAAACTCTCCTCTCTTGTCATATAAACTCCGAAAACTCTTTTGCTATCTGTAATGAATATGTTATCCGCAAAAACAACTTTAAACTCCTCAAAAAGCTTATCTATTATGCTAAGTATGTCCTCAAAAGTATATGCTGTATAATACGCTGTAAAGTCCTCTAACGATAAGTTGCCAGTAAAATACGCTATAACTTCTGGGAAATGAGTATCTATAAAAATTAATGTCTCTGTAAATACGCCCAAGTCTGTAAGGGTCTTTATCTTATCAAGAATAGGAGGTATATTATCACTCTCATTCAGTGTAATACTATTAATACTAAGTTTATCAGTTGGTGTAAAATTCTCTCTTTGATTTAAAAAGTACTTAGTTGTAACTCCATTGTCAAGAACCCCGCTTTCATTACCGAAGTTAGTTAAGATGTCTATAAAAACAAAAATAGACCGTGCTAATAATTTTTTGTCCACCGGAGCTGTAAAATATTCGCCCCCAAATAAAGAATAGTCCGAAACCGTAAAGGTATCAGACCCTTTTGTTGTAGAAGTCGCCATAACTCTTTACGGCTTTTTTTCAACTGCGCTATTTACTGAGTTTGCTGCACTCTTTGCATTTGTGGAAAGAAGCCCCTCCAATGCTGGTAGAAGTGCTTTAAGTTGTTCCAATTCTGCTGGTGTTATCTTGCTTTCCAACTTAAGTTCATCACTCTGTATGGTCGCCAGTATCTTAGGAAGTTTATACTTTACCAAAGGCAAATATGCTATAAACACTACAACAATTCCACCTCCAATAAGAAGAACTCCAACTACTGCTCCTCCTATTCCAAATTGGAATAGCCCGTATGCCAGCCTAAACATAAACCCAGCAAACACTGACGCAATGCCAAGTACTGTATAAGGTACTCCACTACCTTTACTTTTTGTTACAGTCATATCTCCTAATCATTATGTTGTATATAGCTCTTTCTCTTTAGAGTTATATAATAATTTGCCAAGCTATATCTAATGTATCCCCATTAACTACTGAAACATTAAGTAGCGCCCTGTTTAACATTATGCCTCCACTGGTTGAGGAAAATATGCCCATCTCTCTTACCGCATAACTCGTACTAAAAGTAAAGGAGGTCTGATATATAGCTGTATCTCCGCTAAAACTTGTTGTGCCAATACTAATAGTTGCTCCAGCAATAGCTATTTGCGAAACTAATGCTGTCTGTGTTGGTGAAAGCGCTGTTGAACTACTCCCAATAGCCAAATTCTTAAAAAAAAGTGTACTCTTTCCAGTAAGAAGATTAATAGTTTGAGCCATCCCGCTCTGAACTACTATGTTTTTAGTTATATCAACTAAAACGCCGTTCTTATAAATATAAACAATGCCGTTCATTCTAACGGCTATCCTCTCCTCAAATATAAACTTTTAAATTTCTTCTACTTCTTCTGGTATACTTTTGCCCTTCTCCTCAAGCATCTTTTGATATGCTTTCTGCCTTTCCTGTATTTCCTCTATGGGCATAGGTGGTTCAAGTGGAATTGCTTTAAAGTGCGATACTCTCATACGTGGGTCGCAATATATTTTAGCTCCATAATCTTTTCTCGCCTTCTTACAAAAAGCATACTCCTCACTGGTCTGTGTAGTGTAAGCTACATACAATGGAACAAATGTATTATCAACCAAACCATACTGACTAAGCGGTTTTAACTTCTCTATAAGCTTATATGACACTGCTGCAAAAGTAAATGAGCCCGCCTCTACTTCAAATGGTACAAACTCCGAAGCCTTCTGTGGAAACTGAAAACCTCCCTTCAAAGGCTTAATTAATATTTGCCCATTAACGCCCCTAACTGGAGCTACAACTATATCGCATTTCTTGAAGTCCTCTTCTATAAGCTTTATCATATCAACTAAACTCAACTGTGGAAGCGCATCACTATCAAGAAAAATAATATGTTTCTTTTCCCTCTTTGCAACCTCTATTATTTGACTTCTATTCACATCAACTCTATTGCTCTCCGCAATCATTGGTCTCACTGGTTGCCCCGAAATCCACCTCAAAAAATTATTGTAGAAAACTGTGTAACCTATATGTCCCGCTGGAACTCCTATAATAAAATCTTCACTGCCACTCATAAACTTTTACTCCTTCTTCTAAATAAGCTTTGTATTAATAAGGGTTATTATAGTTCTATCTCCGCTAACTCTGCACTTCTTCGCATATCATTCAGAAGCTCATCACTCCCAATCCACTCAAGCGCCTCTTCATCATCTTTGAACTTAAACGCTTTTGAGGCAAATATGAAGTTATCTTCCCCATACTTCTTACAAAGCACTTTCATTCCCAAAAGCATACCATACTCTCTCGGTATAAACCCACAGTTCATAAGCGTTTTTCCACTAACGCCGTACTTACTGTGAAGTGGTTCGTAGTTAGCTACATTCTCCCACTTACCGTATATACCATAAAGCTGAACTATATACTCCTTGAACTTCTCATTATCTCTCGCTATCTCTTCTAATAATTTCCTCTTCATATAAACTATCATTTCACTCATACTTCTCACTTCCTTTTTTTATATTCCTTTATGTTGCTAAAATCAGCATCCAACTTATATGCTGTTTCAGTAATTAAATTCTCCACAAGATATACCTTTGCTTTTTCATAAGCGCATTTATCATTATGATATGCGTAGTAACATATTTTCTCAATGAGTTCTTTTTTGGAGTTAGCTGTTATGTGGTCTACTGAGCCCCACTTACTCTCTTCAAGCATAATCCTCCTGTATGCATTGTGTGTATTGTTATATGTATTGTTAATATCTTTATTGAAGTGAATATACATAGTGCTTTTATACTCAAGCTCAGAAGTGTTATAGCCGAAAAGAATTACGTTCTCTTTATTATCTTTTAAAATAATATTCTCCTTAGCATTCTCATACACTTTCTCTTCAATTCGCTTTGCCAATACTTCCCACTTCTCCTGCAATGTAAAAGCTGGGTATGTTACTGTCTGTCTCCTCATAATATCACCTTAAGGAATAGTAAAATACTGAAAACTCCCACTCCTTTCCGCATAACTCTTTTCAACATTTCCGCCCAAACTCTCAAAGACTACCTGAACCATAGGCATATGCTTCTCAACCAATTTAGTCATCTCTTCTAACTCTATGCCAAAAACACTCCACTGTAATTTCCCTTCAAAGCCCGCATCAATAAAGCCGAAAGACCCCCATACTCCTACTCTACAGTAACGTGACTTTAAGTAAAGAGATGCCACCATATTCTTCGGTATTTTCAAATACTCCAAACTCATAATACTGAACGCCGTATCTCCAAGCCTGTTCAAAACCCTATCCACCCGTAAGTCATAGCCATTGGGCGTGAGGTATTTCTCTTCAAACCCAACTGCAATTAACTCATTCTTCTCCGCATACTTTTTAATGTCTCTATCGCTTAATATACTCATCTAACTCCCTCCAAATACTTAATAATATTATTACGAACATCCACATTCTCATAAGCCTCTATCTTCAAATTACATCTCAAACATAGTAAACCTCTAATTTCTCCCGTATTATGATTATGGTCTACTGCTAAAACTTTAAACTCTTTTCCACAAAAAAGACATTTACCTCCTTGCTCCTCATACATTTTTTCATACTCCCTATAAGTTATGTTTATACCCTGATGTCTCCAACCATATTCTCTCACTCTATCTTTATTACTTTCTCGCCACTTTCTATCTCTTTCTCTTTTTTTCTCTGGATTGTTCCTATATTGGTTTCTTCTCCTTTCTTTTATTTTTTCTTTATTATCTTTATACCAATTTATTATTTTCTCTCGATTATTCTTATATCTTTCTCTTCCTTTACTTCTATAACACTCTTTACATATATTTGAATGCGCTTTCATAAATGCCGCATACCAATTAACATTCACTTCTAACTTCGCCCCGCATTCATGACAATTCTTTTCCGTATTTTTCATACTACCCATCATTTCCTCATACTATTTCTCTTATCCCATTCTGGAGCGTGTATAAATTGGTGTGCAAACCAAACAGCTTCCTTATCAAACTCCTCTTTACAAACCTCGCAAATAAACTCCTTGTGTTTTTCCTTCTTCTTCCTGAAAAACATTCAGCTCCCATCACTTTTGCTTTTTGCTTTAACTGACTTACTTTTCTTATTCTGTTTGGCTTTCTTTCTTAAAGCGTCTATAGTATCAAAAGCGTCATTATGTATCATATATAGTATTCTGTCCAAAAAGAAATGGTCATATTCCGTTCCTAACATCTTATAGTAATACCTCTCGCTATAATCCACATCATAAACGCCCCCCGTTCCTAAATAGCCTGAAACTCCAAAAAACCTATCTTCGCCAACAATACGCCTTAACTCCAAATCAACTACTACTCCATTTTTCTCATCTAATACTATTTGTATTTCTTTAGACAAAATAACTTCTTTACCTCCGCCATCTATATCAACTTGTGTATCAACTTCCATAAACCTGAAAAGACTATTATCATCTATTACTCCAAGCTTTTCAAATGCTTCTCTAAACCTATCGCCAACACTTATCTCTACATCTACCATATGCTCTCACTCCGTCTTATTCTCTTCTACTATACTCGGTTTATTCCCAGCCCCACTCTCAAGCTCTTTCACCCTGTTCTCAAGCCCCTCTATTTCTTTCTTTAAAAACTCTATATTATTAAAAAGGGCTGCTACAACATTATCATAAAGTGTCTCCGCCGAAACCTTCGCTGCGCTGTAATTCTTTTGAATGCTCCCCATACTTTCCTCTAACTTTTTCTTAAGCTCTTCTCTCATAAGTCCTCTTCCTCTTATTGTATATGGTTATATAAAGGTTATTTTCTAATTAACCATTTTATTACCCTAAATTAAGTATTCCAGTAACCGTTAAAGTACCACCAGCATTTCCACCAGCATACCAGTTTTCAATAGTATCCCCACCGGGTATTCCAATAACAAATGTTTGTCCTACATAATAAGTAACATTAGCCTCTAAATATGTCGCCCAAAAGGATGGATAAGTATTAGCAGTAGTATTATGTACTTGTACATAATATTTTCCTGTTGACGTTCCTTTTATTGTTTCTATATATAATGTTACTGTTCCAGTATTCGATGAACCAAAAGTAACATTAGCTGAAGCTGCACTTAAATTCCACAGTGTTCCCGAAACTACATTACTACCCATAGTTGGATGTGCAATTAAATACCCAGCAATACTCATATTCCCTGAGCCGTCATCAAGTGT
>JAEHJW020005868.1_pt1 | contig 41237 bp, 63 predicted proteins | sample 9271431 | NCBI WGS metagenome assembly JAEHJW02 | reverse complement strand
TAGCGGCGAGCGCATAAGCATCTGCCGAGGTAACCGACTCGGATATCGACGCTGAGATAGTCGAGCCGGTGATGAGGCTGTAGGCGCGGCGGCGGCGGTGGAAGATTTGCCAGGGGTTGTTTAACAGCTGCTGGCGCTCAGCGGGGCTCAAAATTCTTCTGTGAAACAACTCAGCCATCGCAACAGACTGAGCGTAACTCGCGCTATTGTACCCGATAGGGTACCAGTAGAAATCAGAGCTGTATTGCCAATTTACACTTGAATTAGATCCTTGATTGACACCATTGAAATACAATACAGTTCCATCTGTCTTAGATGTTGTCAATGAAATAAGTGCTTTTTGATAGAGCTGGAAAGTACCTGTACCGGTTATTGTGTAAACAGTAGATGAGTCTCCACTTATAGACGCATATGGTGATTGGACGCCCGGAGACGTGGAATAAATTCCTACACCAATGGCACCATAAGCAGCGCCGCTCTGTCCTTGCAAGAGTATTGCGCTAGACGTAGAATTTTCATTCTTGATGAATGCTACGATATTAAATTCTGCTTCAGCAGGAGTTCCACCTGGAATTGGGATCGATCCGCTTACCTCACTATAAGCACCAGTTCCTAGGAAATTACCGTACGGTGTGTTAATTACTCGAAAGCTATTTATAGTTGCGACATAAAACCTACTTACAACATCCTTGATTGGTTGAACTGGATATAAAACAGCTAAACTACACAATCCATTAGTTAGAGGATTGTCCCAATCGATAGGCGTTCCTATAGGCGGCAGTACTGTCCAAGGTCTAAACCCGCGCATGGGTTACCCGTTGAGGTTGAGCTTATTGAGCGCAATCGCAATCGTGTTGCCGCTGGCGGCGAGTGCACTACCTAGGTTGTTCACAACGCCTAGTTTAAAATTGTTTGGCGGGATCTCAATACCAATCTTAAAGGTACCAGTCTGCGCAGCGGCAGTGGAACTCGTCGGCCACGATATCGAGCCGATGTAGCCGCTTACCGGCAGCACAGTACCGCTCGCAATGCCATCGCCGTAGGTTGACCCATCCTGATTGAGCTGCTGCAAGAAGAACTCCAGATTGGCGGTAGCAGCCGACGGCGCCACAGACCCCAGCGCCATCGAAATCCAGCCGTCCGTCAGCAGTCCTGTGGTGTTGTCGATGATGATTGAACTCAGCGCATAGCTGCCGGACGCGAGCGAGTCAATCTCCGTCCCGAACGCGGCTTGCCACGTCGCAGGGGTCGTGCCAAGTGCAACGTCCCAAATCAGAGTATTGCTCATGACAGAGCCCTCGCTGCAATCAGGTCATTTTCGTAGACGCCGTTCGAGAATCCCCACAGTGAAGCCTGCGAGACGGTCGCGGCCCCGAGCCCGAGCAGTGCATCGGCGATGGTAGACGCCAGAAGTCCAGCGCTAACCAGCGCGCTGACCATGCCGCTGATCGCCGTGGCCGTCGCTGGCACGGACATTTGCAGCGAATTGAACAGCGGCGGCGGTCCGACGATGAAGCCGAACGTCGCCGCAGCAGTGGACGCCTCCTGCGTGACCGAGCCTGCGACCGCTGGCGGCGCGTTCGCCCATCCCTTCACTGTCGGGAGCAGTCCTCCGAGCGCGAGCGCCTGCGTGACGGCCGAGATGGGGATATCCACTGCCTGCGTCACCGTCGCGGCGTTGACGGCGCTCAGCACGGCGGCATCGGTCATGCCGGCGTACTGTCCGCCTGTCGCCATAGCCGCCTTGAGCGCCGCGTAATTGGGTGATGTCATAGTTTAGCCTTTGCACGCCTGCCGGTCGGCGCGGAATATTCTGTCCCATTTGGCCACGATGGCGCGAAACTGCGCAGCGAGGTCCGCGCGGATCGCCATCTCACTTCGACGCCTGCGCGGCTGCCGGTACTCTAGACGCTGCTTATGCTCGACTGCGCGCGGTGAGTGCTTGACGCAGTAGAGTGCACGTCGGACGTTGCGCACAGGCTGACGGCAGCCTTTGTGTGCGCACGTCCTTTGCGCGATTCGACGCTCGACAAGTGGCCTCACGACACACTCAGGTCACAGTGATGACGACGCTGTCGGGTATTCCAGCCGGGAACGTGATGCACGCTTCGTTCGACGGCGCTGAGGCCGTCCCCGCCGAACTCACTGCTACCACGTCGAAGTAGTACGTCGTGCCGGCCTCAAGTCCGGCGTTGATATCGATTGGTGAGCCGGTGAGACTCGATTTCAGCAACGCCAGCGAGTCGTAGGATGTCCCGCTGAACAGCTCGTACGTCAGAGTCCCGGTGATAGCTGTGCCATCGGTGTTCTTCGTGGGCGGCGTAAAAGTGATCGTCGCCACTGGCGCGACGCCAGACTTTGCTACGTAGCATGTCGGCGTTGTCGTGGTAGCGAATGCGACGCCACTGAGAAACAAGCAGCCTACGAAGGCCGCTATATACAGTAACTGTTTCATTGATGCACCTTGGGTGATTAAACCGAGAGAGTTGGCGTGACTTGCAGCGTGTAGCCGCTCTGCACGGCTGCGTTGCCGCCGCTGAACGCGCCTTCGCTGTAGAGGTTGCCGGTGGTGTTCTGGAGCGTCGCATCAGAGAGGGTGAACGCGCCAGCAACGGTGCCGGAAGCGTTGATGCTGAATGATACAGCAGAGCCGGACATACTGCCGGCCGACGGCGTACCCCACGTGATTGTTGGATATGCGGTCTGCGTGTAGTCCGTGAACTCCGTCCAGCCAGAGTGGGACGCGAGCGTATCCGCAGCCGCGAAGGTTGGCGTCGTGGCCCCGCTCACGAGACCCATATAGACGGCGATGCCAGTGACCGCGCCGGTATTGAGAATGTAGTCGAGTCCCTGATTGACGACCAAGTTAGTAAACTCGCGCGACCACACGAGATCGCCGTTTTCGTCGAAGCACAGCACGCCGTAGTGGATTCGCGGGACGGGCTGCTTGATTGCTGAGAGCATTTGAGTCTCCGATGTGAAGGCTAAAATTCAGGGCCTGAAATCTTGATTGCGCCCGCCGCGCAGTTGCACAGCAGCGCATCGAGCGGGGTGGCCCGCCGGAGCTGTATGGGTAGCTTCGGCATTGCGCCGCCTGCGACCTCGGCTGCGAGCTGGAGCCACGAGCACATCCAGGGATGCGGCGCGGGGACGCTCTTGCGGAACGCCGGCGGAACCGCGAACGCTAAGATATCCATGGTGGCGTAGCGCTGGCCTCTCTGAGCTCGCAGGAAGTCGATGGTGCCGCGCACGGCAGCCTCGGGCGCTGGTAGCCGGTACCAGTCTACGCGGCTCCCTGCGAGGTATGAGACGGGCCTGCGGGCCACTCCGCCGGAGAGCCGAGCATCGATCACATACCCTGGCGCAACCAGCGTCGTCGCGTGCGACGGACCCTGGCCGGCCTCGTAATACTCGATCAGGCGCGAGGTCCAGGCCGTGGCGTAGACGTAGCCGACGGTGAGGCCGACGGGTAGGGTAGTGGTCATTGCTTCACTCCATGCAAGCCGCGCAGCATTGCCGCCGCCTGCCTAATCTGCACGCGCTGTGCGGCGTGCTTTGCGTACCAGTGCTCCCACGATTTGATGTCTTTCTCATGCCCGATTCGGTATTCCCGGCGCATGATGATTGCGCAGTCTCGGTAGCCATTCGGCCAATCAGCGCGGTGCACGCTTAAAATGCCCCTCCCAAAGTTTGCCGCAGCCGATACACAATCGTTATAGGCGACATCCAGCATAGCCTCCTGTTTCAACTGCTGCGCCAGCGGCGTGTGAGCCGCTGCCACCTGCAATGGCACGGCGACAAGTAAAGCAACCACGGCGGTAGCAGCAGCCAGCCGCGCTTCGAGGGCCGCGATGCGTTCGTCGGTGGTCATACAAATTCTCCGTTGCGAAGGAAGCCGTGCCATTTGCCAGTGTCGATAGACCCTGCTCCTGCTTGGCAAGTTCTGCCGTTCTTGTCTACGGTAATGTTCGGCGGCACGCCATGCCGGACCCAACAACGATGATGCTTGTCGAACGGACCGACATCGTTCTTCATGGTGCAATTGCGTGCTTGACCGTCAATGATCCACGGATGACCGTCTGGGCAAACCACGATCAAACAGTGACCGTCAGGTCCTTTCCAATAATCACCATACCAGTCTGCATACCGCATCATTCCGGGAACAGGATCGCGCCAGCTATATTCTTTGCCGTCATCGCCTACCATTATCTGGTCCGCGAAAAGCTGCCACTCGTCTCCAGGTTGAAAGATGTAATCGCACGCTTCGCACTTGGTAGGCCAGCGCGGATCGTCTTTCGGCGGCAGGTTAGTCTTCTCTAAAGCATCAGAGTCCCAATAGCCGTCTTTGGTCTTAATCCCCTCAAAGACTCCGATAAATTCACTGGACGCATCGTGTCCCCAGTTTTTGTTGCCAGCGCAATCTGACCTAGAGCTGAATGTGAACCGGCGCAGCCGTGCGCGAAACCGACCGGTCTCATGGACCATAAAACACTTGACACCCATGTTTACTTCCTCGGTGGTCGCGCAGCGAAATGGTAGCGCGTCCAGGACTCGAACCTGGGACCTTCGGCTTATGAGGCCGACGAGCTGCCGCTGCTCCAACGCGCACCAGTGGTTACGCCGCCGGCTTTTCGGCGGCCTGGAGCTTCGTGATCCAGCCGGACACCGTGCTGCTGGCTGCCGCGCTGACAGCCGCGCCTTCGGCATTCGCAAGCAGCGGAGCCTGCAACATGACTGCGCCCTGAAGCGTCACAAGTGCGCCGGGGAACTTCAGCGCCCACTGCGCCGGGTCGGTGCCCATGTTGGTAATGAACGCCTGCACCGCTTGCAGTACGGCTACAGCCGACGGGAGCGCGGCCTGCTCAATGGGAGTCAATGGATTCGGAGTGCTCATGTCATCACCTTGCCGGTTCAGCCGGCGTTCGTAGGGGTTTCTAGAAACGGAACGTGTATCAGGATCAGTGCGCAGAGGCCGGTGAGCGACGTTGCTACCGTGTCTGGTACCGTGATGTGCCAAAAATAACCTGCTGCCCAGCACACGATCTGAGTGATGTACATCGCCGCGAGCGTGCCGGCAGTTTTTTGAGCGTTGAGTCGCATAGTCAAAGTCTCTGGTCAGTATAGGACAATTGCTGCGGAGCTTCCAGAGCGGCGAGGATGGCGCGCTTGGTCCAACCGGCGCCGAACGTCGGCCAGCCGGCGTCCTCCCGGTACGCCTGAAGCCGCGCCACGGTAAAATCCGCGATCAGGTGCGTCATGTCGTACGTGCGCAGCGAGTTGAGCGTGACCGGGCCGATTACGCCATCGGCGGTCACGCCGGCTGCCTGCTGCATCAGGCGGATGGCCGTGCCGACGCCCTGGTTGACCGCGCAGTCGAACGCGACGAAATCTATCCCGCGCGGTAGCTCGTTGCCGCTGATCGGCGTCCAGTATTCGCGCTCATAGATCGCAATCGCCTCTGTGCGCGTCAGTGAGCGGATCTGCGCAGCCGTCATGCTCGGATGCTCGGCGAGCGCGATGCCCATATTCGTGAGGCCGCCAGGGTCGGCTGGGTTATCCACCAGGCCACCCTCACGGCGCAGGACGAAACTTACGGCAGCGTCGAAGTCTATTTGCATCACAGGTTCCTGCATGAAGGGAGCGGGTAATACTTGCCGGTGTAAGCGTAGTACGACTGCATTTCCTGGCCGATTTGCTTGTCGTACCTGCTCTTAAGAGGGCCGCCGCGAAGATTGCACCGCGCGATATCCTGCCGTAGCAGCATGCCAGCTATGTCCTGCGCCCAATGCGCTCTCTGCTCTCTGCGAATCTCGGCGTAGTTAGTAGTGGCCTGCGTGGACAGACGCTCGATGCGTGTAGTTAATTTACGATTCAGGTTCAGCACGTAGCTCTGCCTGGCGAAGCCGCTGAACAAGGGCGAAAACCCACCGAAGGCTAGGATAGCTCCAAGCACTACGCCGGCCAGCGCTACCGAAGAGATGATCGACGCTCTCAGTTCCAGTATCTTGTTCATCAGCATTACTATCCAAGCGTTCATAGGTTATGCCGTGTAGTAGTGGTTACGCTAACGATGCCATATTAGTCCACGTACCAGGAGCCCCTGCGGTCGTACAGATTGCTCCAGGTACGCCACCAGCGGCAACGCCTTTGTTCCACCACACATCTCCGATTGAGTAGGACACATCGGACGCAGCCGTTTGGGGATTTTCTGTGAGGTAGCCGGCTGCGATTGCTACGCCGAAGGTGTCGGATGGCCCGAACAAAATTCCAGGACTACCGGCGCCGTACACTGCGCCTGCTGAAAAATTGCATCCATCGCTTCGCCAATCTAGGCTATTTCCGCTGAAAGTTACTTCACCAGCGAACGTGCAATTTCGTGCTCTGATAATCTGAAAGCCTCCGGTGGTGAACGCTTGGCTTACCGTAACTTGATCTAGTTCAAGGGTTATTTGCGATCCTGGAAATTGCGTTATTGATCCGCCTCTGATCCTTGCGACGGGTGTACCAGAAATAGTCCAAGGTCCTGTTATGCCGCAATTCTCAAAATGGCATTCTGAATTGTTCTGACTCGCTACTATTGGCCCAAGAGTGGAGTTTTTTACGTAAACGGTAAATGCTCCGGACTGAAAAGTGAATGCCCCAGAGCATGTCAAACCGTCGAACACCCACGAACCTACATCGCTTGACAGTTCGGTCAACGTATCTGCTGCTACGCCAAAACAGTAATTGGTTTGATATCCGAATGGCTCATGATTGCCGGTTCCGAATTCTACGCTTGAGTCGCCAGCGTTTATGCCTCCAGAAAACAGACATGTGGTTCCGGTGAGTTGAAGTAGCGTGTTTGTTCCCCCCAGAACGTAAATCGGTCCGTATGAAACTCCGGCTCCTCCGAGTACATGCGTCGGAGTCCCAGCGGTCCCATTCACTCTTTCGGCATGCAGTTGCGCGATAGCACACTCCAGGATTTGGTCGATGAATACGGCTTTCTCGGTTGCTGCTTCGACCTGAACTTTTGACCATGTGGACTGATTAGTGGTGTCATCGCCGTTATTTATTTGAAATGCATATTCGGTAGAACTTCCGCAATAGTTTGCATGGCATGAGTCGAAATGGCAGTCCCAGCACTTATTGATCTGAATGCCAAAACCGGCACAATACTGCGCAAACAGGTATTCTACATTGCTCACCTGAAGGTTTATCCCAACTGTGCTCGGACTACCAACAGCAATACCGTTGATGGCTCCAGTAGCCGGGGTTCCATCAACAGCAACAATTAATTTTGTGATGACAGTAGATGCTTTAGTGGCGATGTTTAATCCAGTATACCCGGAACCATTTAACATGAGACGCGCAGTCGGCGCCCCCTCCATAACAATTCCACCAGCGCCGTCAAAGTAAAGTGGACCGGATATTTTGTACTCTCCTGTCCCAGTAAACGGAATTCTGGCGACTAAACCCTGCTGACATACATTGAATGTCGTTTGTAGCGCTGCCGTATCATCGGTGACATTATCTCCAACAAAGCCGTATCGCATAGCGTTTCCTGGCTCATACGCATAATTCGTCGGCGTCACGCCGACTGCGATCTCGGCCGCGGTGCGCGCATACGACGCTATCACCGGCGTCGTGGTTAATCCGGCCATGTACGCAGCCACCGCCGTCGGCGTAGTCGTTGCGGTAGAACCTGATTGGTCCCCAAGAATAAGCTCAGGCCCTTGCAGAGCTGTCATCGCGGGGTATGAGGATATTTTACCCATGGTTATCCTTGCAGAACTGGCAGCCCGAATTGGTCGAGTATGTCATTGCCGTTTTCGTCGAGTATCGGTACATCTGAGGGCGTCTGTATGTTCACGTACACGCCCGTAGGATGCGGCAGCACGTCGGTGTTAGCCACAATGGCGTACTGCACCGGAGTCGGGTTAAACTCAAAGTACAGCGTCAGGATCATGTTCCCGACATCGATAACGTACGCCACTCCGCTATCGCCAAACAGAAGCTGCAACATCTGATTCATCGCCGGTATGGTCGTCGCCGAAATGTTGGCGAATGCTTTGGCGAGTAGCAGCGAGATATATTGTGAGTCCGGAAGCTGGTACGCTTGAGTAGGAGATTCCCCAGCGTAGAACGGCGAGCCGTTGTTAAACGGCACTCCGGCACCACCGCTGAATCCGAAGTAAGTCGTGGTCGCTGGGATCTGAAGCGTTCTGCCGACGCCAAGGATTGAACCCCAGATGTCGAGGCCGAACCCCTGCGCGGTGAGGATGTTCCACACGAACGAGTAGAACTGCTGCAAGTTTGGCGTCGGGTCCATCCACGTATTCATGGACGCGATCAGCGCATCAATCGTCGGACTGTTCGCGTACTGGGAGCCAATTGTGGATTCGACGTTGTACATACTACGCGCTGAGTCTAATCACCGTCAGTTGCGCACTCGCCGTCACGCTTCCTACTGTTCCGCTAGAGGATGCTGCCAGCGTGATGGACTGATTCGCGCCTCCACTGGCGGAAATGATGCCCTGCAAATTTATGTCAGCGATGAATTCAGAAGTGCTCGGACTCACCAAATCCAAGCTGGAGGTGTCCAAAAGCGTAGAGCCGGAGTTATTGTACAAAGAGGCCGTCGTTATTAGCTGCGCTTCCGTGCATGCGAAATGAACCCTCCCGAGAAGTAGCATGGTCACGGTTCCGGACAGCGACACGCTGATCATCGTTTGATTGATGCCAGTGTCAGGCAGCGAGGTCGAGGCTGCGGTGTACTGCGTAGCCGATGACACCGCCCCCGGGGCTATCATCTGTGACTGGATGTAGCCGTTCGGGATCAGCGTTGCGCCAGCGACGATGTTCGTGCCGTTTCCGAAAATCTGCACCGTAGCGCCTTGCGTGATCGCGACGCCAGTACCGCTCGCTGTCGTGCATGTGACGGTATACGCCCCGGTCGTCGAGTTCGTTACCGTCCAGCCGCGCACCCAAGCGGGGAATATAATCTGAATGTTGGCCGTCAGCGTGCCGGACAGGAATATCTGCGGCGCGGCTGCCTGCGGGCCGGTGAGCGTGACATTGGACGATGCCAGGCCGCTCAGTGTTGTAGCGCCGTAGACCGACAGCGGCGCCCACCCTGAGCTCGCCGGCGCCGTGGTATCCGGATTATTGCTGTTACCGGCCACCTGATTAATCCAGTACCCGGCTCCGCTCGCCATGGCCAGGATAGCGCCGAGCGCATAGCCGCCGTTCGCTGAGGCATACGTGGAACTGAACTGGTACTGCTGGCCGCCGGTGAGAGCGGCAATATTTGCGGTCGCGGCGTACAGGATTCCGTTCATATCCTGCCCATACGGGTTGACGCCGCCAGAGCTTGCCGGCGTCATCGTGAGCGGTGGGAAGCCGTCCGTGTAGGACGCAGCGCCGGCCTTGATGCCAATCTGCGATGCGACCGGTATGGGGTTCGTGATGTACGTGCTGCCGGCGCCAGTGCCGAAGGCTTCTTGGATCAGCGGAGGAGCGGGTGAGCCTGCCATAGTGTGTGCCTTAGATTAAATTCACAGTGACATTGGCCGCTGCGATTACCGGCTCCTGGTCGATGCCCATAGTCACGCTTGCGAGCTGAGCAGGCGCGGACAGTCCCACGTAGACTGACATGAGCTGTATCGTGCTAGGGCCGGCTGCGATGATCGGCGCGTAGTATTGCGACGCAAGGATGAGCGATCCGCTGCGCGCTCGAGGTGCGCCGTTCTGGCCGCTGAACTGCGCAACGATTGCGTTCTGCACGAGCGTCACGACATTAGCCGGTACGGTGCTTGTGTTCTGGATGTTGACGGTAAAATATACCTGGGTGTCTGTCAGCTCGTTGTACGTAATGTTGTAGGTCGGCGCTGGCGCATTGTAACCGCTGGTATCAGTCACCACGACGGTCGTGTTGCCGTTCATGTTGCAGCCGGGCGATTTCTTCGTGTAGATCGCCTGAGCAATCGCCGCAGATGCGCCACCGGCCACGCCGACGTAGATCGAGTTCGGCAGCATCGAGTAATTCGTAGCGCCGACCGTGATCGCTACGTTCGAGTCGTTTTCGTAGCAATACACGTCGATCACGCCGGGGACGCCGAACACAGCGCCATAGATCGACGCCAAGGCCCCTTGAGAATTGGACGCTACAGATGCCGCTCGGCGCAGCGCATAGGCCGCTTGGCTCTCGACGTTGGCACCGATCACGCCGTCTGTGAGATTGGTGATGCTGTCCCAGCCTGTGATCTGCTGGTATATCTGAGTTAGCGTGCCAGCCGGGCACGCAATCGGCCCGAGGACGACATTAGCGAATGGCAGCGTGATCGAGCCGCTGGTAGGGATGGTGCCCCCGGCAGTGCACACGTACCTGTTCCCGCTAGTGTCTTGCGCAGTCGCTCCGGTAGGGATTACGGTGCCGACGAGTCCAGTGCACAAGCACTGCACCACCGTCGGCAGCCCAGGGTTTCGATCTAGGAAGTAAATCTGCCCTACGGCGTCCTGCATGAATCCGCTGGCAACGTCTGGGTCAATATTATTGACAAAGTATGCGAGTGCGGCGTTTGCGGCGTTGATGTTCGCCGCCCATGAGGTAGCCAGCTGAGACTGCGGGGTCTGCTGGTTAGTGAAATTGAGGTTGCCGCCGAACGCGGTATTGATGTCGGACTGTACTCCTGCGAGCACGGCCGACGCGCTCGGCACGACCAGTCCGGTCGAAGTCCACTGGATTTGAGGAACTGCACTCACAGCGCCACGCTGCCGGTATTGCCGTCAGAATCAGTGAATTGAACCTGCCCGTTCACTTTTCGGCCCGTGAATCCTTCGATGATACACGTCGCAGATACTACCCCTGGCACCGTTAGCGCCGCATTTTCCATGAGCGTCTGCAGCACCGGGAGCGGCGGCTGCTGGCCGAGCACTTGTCCGAAATAGTCGATGCCGGCCGTGGCGTCGTAGTATGCGTCCCCGAGAAACGTCTTGATGGCGCTCGACACGTCCTGCGCCACGGAGTACGGCGGCGTGGCCATGGCGATATTTCCATTGGAATCGACAACGAGATCCCATGACGACTGGTCGAGCAGCAGCGTGTTTTGCGTCGCGGAACTCATGGCAAATCGCTCGCCTCAAGGTAGATGAGCTGATACTGCGTGCCGAGGCCGGTGTATACCGGGCCTGTGTCCTCGAACATGTCCACAACCACGAAGTCTCCGATCACGCCGTAATATTTCGCATCGAGCAGCATCGGCACCGTGTTGCGCACGATGCGGCAATTGATGATCGACGTTCCGTTGACCGTGAGGTCCATGTACAGCGCTGGATATCCCTGCACTTCGGTAGTCGAAAAATACTGCGTCGTCATCGGATTGCCGAACGAGTCGTAAATGATGTACCCGTAGCTGTCGCGGACGTATTGAGTCTGCGGCGCCAGAATGTTCCCCGGCGTCTGCAGGCTGTAGAGATTGATCCCGCAGGACTGACCCGCGAGCTGTATCGAGAGCGACTGCGCCGGCACGGCGGTGACTGGGATGATGAGCATGGCTACGTCACCGGCTTGCCGGTATCGGACGTGCCGCTTGACACGCCAGAATGGACATGTGTGCCGACGACGACGCCGAGCGCGTCCGTGATCTCGCCTTGCGTGCTGATCTGCGCGCCGTTTGCGTTCACTGGCCCAGTGATATCGACGGCGGTCGAGGCGGATATTTTGACGGTTGGCGCTTGCAGCGTGATCTCAGTAGGCGAGACAACGGCTATGCCGTTCGAGTTGAACTGCACATACTGCACCGGAATACCGTTTAGGAAACCGCCGATGTAGAGCCCTGATCCCCAGTCGTACTGTGCCAGCGTCGCGGGATTGAGCGGCTGCGCGCCGTTCAGCGATCCCGGTGACTGCTGGTTTGCCGCAACCAAAGACGAAATGTCCCGGTACGAAAACACTAGAATGCCGATATCTCCGACGTTCGGGTCAATGATTACAGCGTTCGTTCCACCCTGAATCCTAAAATACGGAATGTTGCCGATGATTCCGTGCGGCGTCGGCTGCTGCGCGCCGTTTAGCTGGTTCAGCATCGGCTGAACAGAGACGTATCCGACAGCAGATAATCCGCCGTCGTTCGTGACGGACTTCACCTGCACGACAGCGGCCGTCATGACGTTAGCCAAAAGCTGCTGGAACACGAACGCGAGCGACTGGTACTCGCTCGACACGCTCGCAAAAGTCCGCAGTGGATACAGAGTCTCGGTCATGTATGTGCCATCACGTCTGTATCGGGCTACAATTCATGTGCGTGAACCATGCGCCGTCGAACTTCAAGGACTCCAGCGTATGATATGCCTTGAACATGTACCATTGGCCGTTGGCAGCCGGGATGATCGTATCGGTTATCTGAATAGGCCCTCCAAGCGTGAATTGCGGGTTGAACAGAGCACTAGCGGAGACTCCGAAAACTTCGATGCATGGGTCTGCGATGAGTCCGGTTGTAGGCGCGAGCAAGACCTGTTGGAGTCCGGTGCGCGGCCGAAATCGCGGACATATCGCCAGCGTGTTCTTTTGGTCTATGTAATAGTCGATGTTAGAGTTTCGCGCAATCGCTCTAAGCTGCGTGTACGGAGAACCTGGAAAGTATGCGCCTTTGGGTAGCATTGCCGACACGCCGTTGTTCTCGAACCCGAGTCCCATGACACCGGCAACAGTCTGCATCGCCGACGCCACTGTTCCGCCGTTCGGATACGAGAGCGGCGTCGTCGGCTGCACGCCGAACGCATAGCCTATGCGCGCTTGGAGCCGCATATATACCTCAGGCATCTCGGTATACTGCGGTGAGCCTTCGATGATTGTCCCTGCGAAAACCTGTGCCCAGCCTTTACCGCTCCACGCCTCGAGCGTGATGGTGTTGATTTGCACAGCCGTCGGCTGAACACGGAACAGCAGCACGGACAGCGCGTTCATGTCCGCCTGCTTCATGCCGTAGATGTCGATTGACAGCTCGTTAGCAAATCCGACGTTGCAGTCTATATTCGCGACCATGCGCAGGTTCGTCAGGACAAGCGTATTGCTCCCGCTACCTGGAAACGTGTTATTGCCGCCTTCGAGCACTATCGTCGCGCGCAGCAGCTTTTCAGATGAGAATGACGGCATGCTCTACTCGAACGATATCGCCTGCATGCTCTGATTGATCTGCTGAGCGGAGATCGGCTGCGGATTGACGCTGCCTAAGTTGACAATCGGCTGCGCCGTCGGGTCTGTCGCGTTCGTGGTATTCGTTACGGTATTGGTGTACACCTCAGAGACTTGGATTACCTGCCGGAAGTGAACGTCCACCTCGGCCAGGAAGTAGGCGCCTGCGGGACCGCGCCGCACGTTCGAGTAGCTGCGCAGCACGCAATTCTGATAGGACCACTCGGGCGAGATTATGGTGTAGAGATTCGTCGTGCCAGCAATCGCCGCGATCTGCGCCAGGAATGCCGCGCGCTCTGCGGTAGTGCCGCCCTTGGTCATGCGCAGCGACACCTCGAACGGATGGATGACGATGTTGTACGAGGCGAACGAGCCGTCCTGCACGGGGAAGTCGCACACGCTCCACTCGTTCTCGTTCGCGAGGTTCAGGATGGAGTCCGGCTGAATGACTAGATTTGAGTTTCTGTCGTAGACTCCCCACACGGCGTTGTTCTGCGCCGCGCCCCATAGCACGCCAGAGATAGCCTCGCTGCCGAGTGTGATCGTGTTGTAGACCGCTCCCGGCAGGCGCGGTATCGGCGGGACGCCAGGCAGGTCCGGTACGTTCGGGAAGTTCACGGCGTCACACCATTATCAGCTTGGCCAGCCAGAAACTTTCGCTTGAGCGCGGCGTGCATGTCGCGCGCGATGCCGCTTGCGTCAGTAGCTTTGGTGTTAATCGTCATCGACCCGATCACGACCGTGGACGAGCCCTTGCCTATGGCGCCGGCGGCCGCAACGGTAGCCACCGCGTCGCCGGCGGCTTTGGTCGGTGAGATTGCCGAGTGGCCGTCATCGAATATTTTGCTGAGTATGTAGGTCACTGGACTCAGCGGACCCTGCGCAATAGCCATGGCACCGAGCGCAAGGCCCTCGAGCTTGTTCTTTTTGAATTCGGCCGCTGCGGGTTTCAGCGGGTTCTCGAGCATGTGCCGTGCCGTCGTCAATGGCCCGTGACCAGTCTCCTTCTTGAACCAGTTGGATACCGCGTCGATATCTTCAGCCACGGTCTTGAACGCTTCCTCCACCATCGGCACGTAGACCTTGGCAAGTTCCTTGAACGCCTTGAACAGCTCTACGGTCCATTTGTCCAGCGTCGGAAATGCCTTCGACGCGATATCCTGCACCTTGAATTTAAGGTCGATCATCTCGTTGACGAGGTGCTTGGCCGCTTCCGCCCGCGTCATCGTCACGCCTTGGTTCGTCGCGGCGGACTTGTTCCACTCGCGGTCGAACGTCGCGAGATTCGAGACCATGTACGCCATGCTCTGCGGCAGGCCGAATTGCACCTCGGCGGCGGTCGCGCGCATCTCGCGTGCTTGCGGCGTATTGCCCGGGTATACACGCGCAAGATACTGCGCCACCTCGAGCATCAGCGCATGCGGGTCTTTGGCGAGTCCGTTCGAGGACTGGAAGTCTATGCCGGCGCGCTCGAACCCCGTGAACAGAGACGACCATTGGCCGTTGTACCGCAACGCGAACAGCGACTTGTTCAGGTTCCCGATGTAGTTCGCCATGTCGTTCGGACCGCCGCCGGCGAGCTGGCTGGCTTCCTGCCATGAGCGCAGTTCGTGAGCCGACACGCCGAGCACGCGCGATTGGATGGCGACCTCTTTGAGACCCTCGGCAGTGCTCGCGAGCAGGTCCACGACGCCAGCGAGTCCGGCGAACCCGAGGAACAGCATGCTGATCTTGCCCGCGAGCATCCCGAACGAGTCGCCCATGGAGTCGGCTGCGCGGCCGAGCGCATCCTTGGTGCGGTTGATCTCCTCGCGCGCTTTTTCTTGGCCTTCGGTGAATCCTTCCGATTTCAGGCCAAGGGTGACGACAAGGCTATCGACGACGGTATCTGCCATGGGCTACTGCTTTCGCGTGAGTCGGCGCTCGTTTTCTTTGTTCACCGCCAAAATCTCCAGTAGGTCCCAGGCGTCCTGCACGCCGTAGACTGTTTGCAGCTCGTACAGCGTAGCCATCTCGTGCATGACCAGCGTCCCTATGAGCTTCGGGACGTTTGCAAACTCGACTAGGCCGACGGGGCTTGCGAAGGCGCCGATGTTGAGGTCGCGTCGGCCGGCGAAAAACCCAAGTGAAGTTTCAGCACCTCGATGCGCAATTGCGAGCGCGTCTTGATTTCCTCGATCTGGCAAGCGTCCCCTGCCAGTATCGTCTGAGGCGGATGCCTCGGGTTGTGTACGTACTTTATGCAGTCCCAGAGGCTATCGAGCGACGGGTCCTGCAGCGCTCGAAGCTGCGCAACGTCACTGAAGTTCACGCCCGAGGCCGCAAGCGCCGCCATGCCGTCGCCGGTCGCAGCGTCTCCATTGGCCTGCGTCATGAGGTAAAGCGCCTGCGTCGCCCACCGCTCGGCAGCGTCTGCACTCATCTCCGTGATGAGGAAAACCTTGCCGTGGTCGCGCGAGCCCGGGTCGTCTATCTTGATTTCTTTGGTGCGTCTCATGGGATCGGCATTCCTTCCCAGGTCTCCCAGGAGATTTCATAGCTGACCGGCTGTAAGTATTTCTTGGCGGCCGCAATTGGCGTGATGCGCGTCAGCAGCCCTTTGGTGAGACGGTACAGACGCTTGACGCTCGGCAGCATGATGGTGGCGCTGGCGAAGTACGGCGTCTGCGCAGACTGCATGGCCAAAATCCACGGCTCCATCGTGTTGCCGATGGACACCGAGTCCGCTTGAAACGTCACGGTCTGGCTGGTGATGAACGGCACGAACGCACCCGAGAGCTTGCCGTCCACGCCTTTGACCGTCTCCGCAACCACGACTTCAGGCGTCGCGAAGGCGTCGTCCGTTGCGTACTGCTGGAGCAGCTGAGGAACAGCGAACACGTCTGGAACGGTAAGCGTAAATATCGAGTTGGCACTAGTGATGTCTGACATGGCGTCTTACCTGTTACTTATTGAACGTCAACGCTGTTGATGGTGATCTGCTGAATGCTGCCGCCATCTGTGTAGTAGAAGTTCACGATGGGACTCTGGCGATTGGCCCGAGCGGTCGCCCCCGGGTCGCTCACCTGCAAGTAGTAGCCGTTCGCAGTGAGCTGCGGCGCGACGTTCGTCCGCACCTGCGCATTGATCGCCGCGATCTGAGTGCCAGACAGACTGACGCCGGTCACGTAGGCGCCGAAGTCGCCCATCTGCTTGATGGCCGACGATAGCGATTCGGCCACCAGTGCGTAGCCGGCCGAGTTGTACGGCACCGCTCCAATCTGCGACAGGAACGTAAGCAGGTCCGCAGTAAACAGCGAGTTGAAGTAAATCTGATCGACATACGAGTCGATCCACTTCCAGTTGCCACTGATGCTGCCGGGTTGCAGGAACTGGAACTGCTGCGCCGACGTGGCATATTGTCCGTAGAAATTGTAACCGTTCGCGATCAGATTCTGCGCTGCCGTAGCCGTGGTCACATCGGGAACGAGTCCTGCTTGACCCTTGAATGCGTACGTGATGCGGCCATTCTTGGCGTTGAAGTTCAATGACGCCGTGATGCCGGCGATTAACGCCGCCACGAGGCCGCTCGGATTGTAGAGCGCGATGACGCCGTTGTACGTCGCGACCTGAGCGCCGAATGAGGTAGAATCCACGCTTTCTGTCGGAGCAGTGCTATTGTCGTAGCCGATGTAGACCTTGTTAGTGGTCGTATTGGCCCACGCCGCGAACGCCAGCATGTCGGTCGGCGTTGCGTTGTAGTCCGTCGTGAACGTCGTCCAGTTCGAGTTGGCCTGAACGGCCGCTGCCATCGTCGCAGCAGGCGTGGATGCCGCCGCGCCGGGCGAGAGCACAGCTCCGGTCGCCTGCGTGAAGAACAGGCTCGGCGAGAGCGACGTATCCGTGCCGTACCCGACGGAACTCCCGGACCCGGTTGTGGACGAGGTGATAACGAACGCATTCTGGAGCGCGTCGTACGTGACGGTCGCGGTATTCGTCGGCGTGCCGGCCTGCAATCCAGCCTGGATCAGCGTCGCGGCATCCGAGAAGCTGGTGGCGCTCGATAGATTGATTGCTGCCGATGTGGTGGACGTGCCGTTGAGCGCAATGGTGATCGTGCCGGAGAGCAGCTGCAATTGCGCCAGCGTCAGCGTCGAAAGGCTTCCGCCGCGCATGTAGCCTGCGACTGCGGTCGTGTTGTACTGCGTGAAGTAGAGCAGCCCAGGGACGGCAGTGCCGCCGATGTAGCCGCCGAAGTAGACATTCGCGAGCGCAGCCTGATTGGACGTTGCGCCGAACCATGCCTGCACGGCTGCCGCGTCCGGGAACTCCTGCACCGTCCCGATGGGGATCGTGGTGTTGTTCGTCACGAACAGGCCGTTGGTCGATTGCGGCGTACCACCGACGCCAAGCACGCTCGGGATGGAATTGACAAGTTCCGAGGCGGGTATGCTGCTGGTCACGCTGGAAACTCCTCATCGACATTGTAGAGGGTCGCATCGAGAGCTTCCGCAAACTGCTGCGGAACCGTAACGACCGGGTTGTACTGGAATATGCCGTGGATCATCCACCGCTGCTCGTACTGCTGCTCTGCGTCGATCAGCGGGAGCATGCGCGCATCGTCCGCATAGAGCGGCTGGACGTTAGGTTGCAGCTGCTCGCAGGCGTACGAGTCGCGCAGCAGCGTCACAAGAGTTGCGGCCCATGCAGCCGATGACGGCCCGTAACAGTCGATCTGTACGTCTATCATCGTGTCCATCTCGGATGACAGCACGGTGGGATTTACAGACCCCCAGCTGTCATAATTCCACGCGAGCCGGCTCTGCGAGATTGCTGTGAGTAGCACAAATCCGCCCACCGGCATCGGCGTGCGGTTATTGATGCCCTGCACGACAGGCACAGTCGAGCCGAGCACGGTCTGGATAAACGTCACCAGCGCGGTGTAGACATCCGTCGGCGTCGGCGTGATGGTTGCGCTCACTGCGGCGGCCTATCGGTTTGTAAGGTGACGTACAGCTTGGACCATCCGGTCTGGCCGACCGCCCACGTCTCGGCGACGTAGGTAACTAGCCAGTTATCGATGGGCGCGCCGGGGAACTGCGGGAATTGCAGCAAGTCGCCACCCTGAGCATTCACGCGATTGATGCCCTGCGGGTTCGAGTACAGGAACACCGTGCGGATGACGCCCTGCATGTTCAAGTATTCAATCTGCCGTAGGTCGCGTCCGCTAGGCGGTTGCGCTTGAATCTGGACATCGACAGCCGTCGCATAACTCGGCACCTGCTGTCCGGCTGAGTTCACCGAGAACCCCGTCGATTGCAGGTAAGTCGCCGTGATGTCCTGGTTGATGGCCTGAGCCGCTTGCCGGACGACGGTGTGCAGGTTAAGCGACATAGCACACCTCAATGGACGGATGCTCGAGCAGCCAGCGCGACCACTCGTGCATTTCCATCTTCGCGGCATGCCTCACGCACGCGACCCACCACGGCGAGAATCCGACGGATATGCTCATGTCACATCCATCCCGACGGAGTTCTTCATCGTCCCGCGATCGATCAGGCCGTGGTCGAACTTCTTGATGTACACGGTGAGCGGTCGGTTATCGGCCGGCCACTCCTGAATCGTGTTGACGATCTGGTCCTTGATGCGGATGCCAATTTTCGTCAGCGATACCTGCGCGTCGTAATCGCTTTCCTTGAGGTACTTCTTGAGATCGTCGCCCCACTCGCCTGAGTGAACGCGGATCGTCGTGCGCATGAACGGACGTGCGCGCATATGGATGGTGCCGTACTCGTTCCAGAATGCCACCTGAGCAACAGAGAGGTCGCGCGGATGCGTCGCCTCCCATGCTCCCCATCGGCCGAGCAGGCCCTCCCATTCCGGATGACCGTCTTTGGCGGCCGTCTTTGACCGCGCGGTGAGCCGCTTACCGCCATCGCCAGGCGGGTAGGTCGCACCTTCGAGAAATCCGACCCGCACCGTTTTCGCGGACGATAGCTTGGCCGAAAGCTCCCGGAGTTTTTCCTGGAGCTTGTCGCCGCCTGACATTGTGACCGATACGCTCAACGCAGCCTCTTGAGGTCGCGGCCCGAGACGTATTCGCCCCGCGCTTGCTTCGAGCGGATTGCATCGCCACTCAGGACTTTGTTCGCCTTGCGGTCGATCTCAGATTTCTGCGCAGCCGTCAGGTTTCCTTTGCGCAGTTCCTCGCTTGCGCGTGCCTTGGCGTTCCGCGCGTGCGACTTGTCCGGCATCGGATACTTGCGCTCAGACGGCAAGCCGAAGGTTTTCTTCGACAAGTCGTTGCGTTTTGTTTCGGTCAAGTCGGCCATGATTGCCTCACTGCGGCCAGTCGTTCCACGCGCCAACGCCGTAGCCGGTACTGCGCTGCGGCGGGACATATCGTGCGGTGCGATAGCTGACCGTGGACTGCCAGTAAGTGGCGCCCCACTGCGTCTGGTTGTAGTAAGCGGCAGAGTTCGACACTGACGCCGCCCACTCAGCGGTCACGCTGATCGACCCCTGAGTAGCGTTCGAGATGCGACCGACGACGCCAGATGGTGCCTCGCCGTTGACGCCATTCAGAAGCGCCGTGATGTGAGCGGTCAGCAGGTAAAGAAAATACTGCCGCGTCGGGGCATCTTGTACCACCGACGCGGCAGAGTTCTGCAACTGCAAGCACGCGAGATTGAAATTGCCTTGCAGCGCAGGCGTTGGCACAGTCGAAAAGCTCGGGTACTGCGCCAGAAACTCCGAGGCGCTGAATACAACGTCCCCCGGAGTTACGGTCGGATAAGTGGCGGGTCCGAGTGCCATCAGATCCCCGTCGGCTCAATGAGCTTCGGATCAGGATTGCGGCGCGTAAATCGCGGATCGACCGGCACGCCTGTCGAGCTGGTATCGCCGTTAAGCGGCTCAAGCCCGGTTGCTAGGTCGCGCCGCTCTTTGGCGATGCCTTCGGCGCGGTCCTGCTTGTCGGCAATGAACACGAAGCCGTTCTTGATGAAGTCGCGGTCCGAGTTGCGCTTGAACCATTCCTCGGCGAACGATTTCTCCACGGGAGTCAGCGCGTACTCGAATGTACTCACGGCCTTTTTCTGCCGCTGGTTGTAGAGCGAGGCCGCGCCGTTCAGCGTCACGCGATGACCGTGAGCGCGCGGCTTCATGAAGTCGTCTTTGTTCGGATTGGGCGGAAGTTCCATCACGATCCCGTGCGGGAGCTTGCATCCGATCAACAGCATCTCTGGCATAACTACCTCAATTTGTCAGTGGCGGCATTAGACTGGCTATTCTCAGGATCGAACACGCGCCGCCTGAACGCATGACGGTCCAGCCCGTTTGGAGATAAGTCGGAGATTCTTGAGAGCCGTACGGCAATCCGGTATCAGGATCAACCCAGACCGGTTGGCCGACCATCGCGCCGTTTGGGAACTTGCTGTTGAACGTGCCGAGCACTGCCGGGATGACGGGGTTTCCTGGCCGGATGACGTGCAGCGGGAACGGCGCGTTGTTCGTGTACGGGTCGGTGGGAAATCCTGAGATGTTCTCGCCGCTCGCGACGGGGAAGGACGGATACACGCGCTGCCAGTTGTATGAGTTCAGCACCGGCAGGATGAACGCCAGGATGCCGCTCGCAACGTACGTGTTCGTCGTCGTGCCATCAGGCGCTACCCAGCCAAAGATGCCGTGTGCTACGCCGGGCTGACCCGCGGTCGCAGCAAAGCCGCCAATTGCTAGGCACGCGAGCGGGGGACGCTCGTAGCCGATGGCGACGGGCCAATCAAACGGCGAGCCGGCTCCAAATCGCCTCGCTTGCAGCCCGACGCCATTCATAGCACCTCACGCGATCATCTGCACGCAAGCGAAGCGGCGGTACCAGATCGCCCCGTAGCCGCCGCTCCATCGCTTCTGGCGCCAGCTGGTCAGGTCTACGATCATGTTGCCGGCCATGAGTTTGGTGGAGAAGGCGCACTCGACGCTGCGCTGCCCGTCGATCTCCTCGCAAATCAGCTGCACGAGCTCGCCGGTGGAGTTGTACGGGGTGCCGTACTCCGGCGCGGTCTCGAACCGGATGTTCGGGAAGTACTGCTCGAGCAGCGCCTTCACCGTCATGGTGTTGTACGGAGTGATGGCCATCAGGGCGGCGGACTGCTTCGGGCTCATAGCGAGCACCATCGGCGAGTCCATGCGGATCACGCCATCGGACTGCGCCTGCAGCTGGATGAACATCCGCACGATGTCCTGGTAGATGCTGGCCGCGGTGGCGCTCGCCCCGAGCCACGTGTTCGTTGCGGTCAGCGCCGGTGGCAGGTACGGGTCGTTGATGAGCCCGTAGTTCTGCAGGCCCACGACGCCGTAGAAATAGACGTTGTTCAGCGCCTTGTTCAGGGTGAAGGCGTTCGACTCCTGCTGCTTCGCGGCCCAGTCGATCTTCGCCAAGCCCATGCGTCCGACTTCCATCTGGCCGTACTGCAGGATGGACTGGAACAGGTAGTTCTGCCGCTGCGGGAAGTTCGCGTTGACCTGCGTCGAACCGGACTGGCTGTAGTCGCCGTAACTCGCGACCTCGCCGACCGGCTCGATGGTGGCGAACATCGCCGTATTGGTAAGCCAGTCGCCCTTCATCGACTCGCCCGCGATCACCGCGGCCATCATCGGCGCGAAGATGATCGGGATGAGGTTCGGGTCGAACCAGTTCGCGAGGAACCACGGAATGCCTCCGCTCGCCGTGGTGATGGTGGGCGACTGCACGTCGTCCATGGCCATCGCCTGGTCTTTGGTGACGAGCTTGACGGGTCCGAGCGACGAGTCGAACGCGACGCCCTTGGACTTCAGCCACGTCAGAATCTCGGCGGACCGACCGGCGCGAATCGACTTCTCGACCTTGGAGAGGACCGCTCGAGAGTCGTATGCAAGTGATGCTGATGCCATGGTTATCCCACTCAGTTAGCCGCAGTGACGATGCTCGAGATCTTGCCGACAGCGCCCGTGACGGCCTGGAAGCTCGAGGTCGAGGCAATCGTGTAGTAGGTGTTCGTCGTCAGGTAGTCGCCGGCCCCGCCCGGGGTGCCGCTCGTCTGCTCGAGGATCTCCGTGTTGGAGTGCGCCGGGAGTCCGGTCGCGCTGATCCACTGTCCCGGCACGATGGTGCCGGTCGCCACCGCACTGACGGTGAGCACGCCGAACGCAGCGCCGCTCGCCGGCTGAGCCAGAGACGCGGTGAACGTCGCCGGGCTCGGGACGTTCTGCAGGACCGTGAACGGCGTGGCCTGCGCGCCGTAGGCCGTGAAGCTCGTCGCGGTCGAAACTGCGGGGATGGTCGCAGAGTCCGCATTGGCGAGCGTGATCGTGTCGCCAATCGCGCTGCCGGTTACGGCTGTCGAGTACGTCCCAGGCGGCAGACCCGCCATCGACACGATCTGGCCGACCGCGTACGCCCCACTGGTCGGCGCCGTGGTGAGCGTCAAGACGCCACCAGCCACCGTGCCGGCGCCGCCGCTGACCGTGACCGACTGGCCGCTGGCACCCCCTGAGAGCGCGCCGGACACCGGATTCGCGTAGACCACGTTCCCGATGCTCGCACCACCCTCGAACAGGCCCCAGAACTCCCCGAAGTTCATGACGGTGACCATGTCGCCGGACGGAATCTGCTGGCCGTAGAAGGCCAGGAACGGCGTGATGATGGCCTGCCCTTCCCGGTGCACGAATCCCTGGAATGACGACGGCTGGAAGTAGTTGGTCGCGTAGCCCGTCGCCGGGTTCGCGTACGCCATGACACCGATCAGCGTGCCAGAGGGGGGAGCAACCCACGCCCCAGGACCGCCGATGACGTTGGCCTTGATGTTCGCGCCGGCGAAATCCCCCGGCACGCCAGGTGCCGGCATGCGGACGACGGTGGTCTGGAATCCATCCGGCGAAGTGACTGCTGACATGTTGTATTACCTCAGGCCCGACGCTTCGAGCCGAAAAACTCAGTGTCAAAATCGACGACGTTCGAGCTGTCCATCGCGTGCGCCGGCGCGCTTGAGCGCCGCGATGCGTTCTGGTGCACTTCGAACAGCGCCGCATAGGCCGACGGCGTGACACCCTGGACGTTTATGCCGAGATGGTCGAGGGCGAACTTGTACACGTCCTCGGCCGAGTCGAGCGCCATCGACACCTGCCCCACGACCGGACGTACGGCCTGCCGCGCAACGTCGAGTTCGTGAAACTGCTTCGTCAACTCGCGCTTGATGTCGTCTCGCATCGCGTCCACCGCCTTGGGGTCGAAATCTTTGCGGTGATCGTCCTGGCCGCCGAACTTGCCGCGCGCGTCTTTGCCTTTGACCTTGCCGATCATGCGGTGCGTCGCGTCCTTCGCCGGTCGACGATCCTCGCCCGCTTTCTTGCGCTCCTCGTCGCGCGCGCCACGGCGAGCATCGCGAGCAGCCTTGCGCGCATCCCGAGCGCCTGCACGGCGGTCGCGAGCCCGGCGCCGAGAGTCCCGAGCGCGGCGCGCTGCATCGGCGGACTTCTCGTCGCGCTCTGCGTCCTCGCCCTCGTCGCGCTCGTCGTCGTCCTCTTCCTTCGCGTCCTGCGCGGCTTCTTCCTCGTCGCGCTCTTCCTCGTCGTCATCGTCCTCGTCGGCCTTGTCGCGAGCTTTCTTCGCGTCCATGGCGGCGTCTTTGGCCTTGGCTTTCTTGTCGCGGGCGCGCTGATAGGCTTCCTCGCGCTCCTCGTCGGTGAGCTCGGCGTCCTCGCCTTCGCGCTCGCGTTTCTCCGCGACGGCCTCATCCTCTGCGGCCTTCTTCTCGTCCTTCGAGAGCGTCATGACGGACTTCGCCGGCACCTGGCCCAGGATCTCGTCCATGGCGAACAGGTCGGCTCCAGGCTTGATGAAGCCACGCAGTTTTTCGAGCAGGGTTGCGTTACGCATCTGTTTGATTACCTTGGGAAGTTCGTCAGCAACGTGCACGTCTGGACCTGCACGACCTTCTGGAACGATGGCGACATGATTTCCTCGGATGTTGACCATCCGGCCGTCATATTTCTGACCGTCGAAAACGCCCGGCACCATGAGCGCGTCGTAGCGGTAGGCGCTCGACAGCTCGCGCTGCTCCTCGGACTCGATGAGGTCGATGGCCTCTTTCGTGAGAACCACGAGGGGTCGCGCGATGAGGTATGGGTGCTCGTACGTGACTTTGCCGATGGTTCCGACCCACAACTCTTTGTGGGCGTCCACGGCGTCGATAGGGCAATGCCGGATGAGCAGCGGCTTGCCCTCGAATGTGCGCGCTGCCTTCTGCAGCTCGTCGGGGTCGCGGTAGAGGTAATAGATCTTGTTGGGGTCAAGACCTAATTCCTCTGAGCGCGGTATCTCGGAGCCCTTGTACGGGCAGACGTTGGCCTTCGAGATGCGCGATTCCTCGACGCGCATGTGTCCGTCCGCATCTACACTGCGGAGCGAATCCTGAGCCAATTGCTGTCGGTTTTTCCAAGTTCCCATGCGCGTTTTCTGGGGCACATGGGATACGCTATTGACGTTAGCGTTAGCGAATCAAATCTTTTCGGTGCGGCACTCCGCTGTCGCCGGCTTGAGAGCCGCATCCTGCGCTATGGCGTGCCTAGCCTTCCACGCCGTCCATCGCACGAGTTCGGCGCTAACGCCGAGGCGTTCTCCGATCTGCGGTGACGTCAGTCCCTTGGCTTTGAGCTGTAGGATTTTCTCGAATCTGCTCAGTGTGTTCTGTTTCACGGGATGATGGCCATGCTGCTGCACCTGCAATTTATGGCCGTTCCAGGCCACACCCACTCTTGATCGACTTCGCTCCACATGCCCTTCTTGATGTCGTAGCGTTTTTTCTCGCGGCCCCACGCCAAGTGCTCGGGTCTTGGAACCTCACCGGCGTGGCTGTGCACCCAGATGGCCTCAGTGATACCGACCTCTGACCGCCTAGCCTCCTCCATGATGGCGTGCGCCTTGTGCGTCTGGTCGCGAGCGATGAGCGATGCGCGCCGCCACGTCACGCCGTAGTTCTTGTGGATGGCGCGCGCCAAGCCGTTCATGTCGTGGCCTTTCATGACATGCACCCAGACCGAGCTTTCAACGTCTGTGAGAAACTTCTGCGGGATCGAGCGGATCAGGTTGACGTTCTCTGCGACGACTGACTTGTACGCCTCGCGCATGCGTTCGGTGGGTTTGAATTTCACCGTAAATCCAGCGTCTCTCAGTATCTTGCGAAAGCGCGCGTCAAAGTCCTTGCCGCTGCGTGCGGCGAACTCCTCGCTGATCTGCTTGGCCATCGCGTCGAACTTGTCAATCCACACGTCGCCCCACTTGCGCATCGCACGCTTGAGGTCGAGAACAGCGCTTTCGTCAGACGCGAACCCTATCGCCGGATCGTCTCGGTTGAACGCCGCACGCACGTGGTAGAGCATCGAGCGCGCCATTGCTTCGATCATCGTTTGCAGCTCTCGCCGATACCATTCCTGCAACCCCGCGTTCGGGCGCAGCGGCTTGAGTATGAGTTCAGGCACGTCCGCAGTTCTCCTCGCCCTATCCCGAACGTTAACCCCGGATCATCATCTCTCCGCGCATGTTCCCTTGGCTGAGGAGATCTGGCGCGTCGATCTTCTTGTTCACGTCGAGATTGTCCCAGCCACTGTCTTTGTCTGAGGCCAGGAACTGGCGGCACTCCTGCTCGTCCACGACACCCTCGGCGTGTAGCGCTACGAGGTTCTGCACCTTGCCGTTCTGCACGTCCCAGATGCCCTTGCCGGTAACCTCGGCCAGCGGCTCGAAGTCGAATGTGATATCCGGCTCTACTTTGCCCCAGAGGTTTAGCTCGATGAGCTTGAGTACCCGTTCGAGGTTCGGTCGGTAAATCTGCTCCTGTAGCGAGTGCACCCAGTTGTGCCAAATCTGAATCTGCCCCTCGCTCGAGGTGTTGAGCCCGGACGGCTCGGTGCCGGTCAGTATCACCAGCGGCTCGTGCGTCGGGTAGGCCATGTGCTCGAGCGCTTGCTGTTGCAGTTCGGCGAGGCCGGATATGGCGACTTGGATATTGCTCAATTCCTCGCTGTTTTTGTCGAGCAGGAACAGGCCCTGGTTGTCGCGATGCTGGAGGAACAGCTTCATGCGGTCGAGGAAACTCTGCGCTGCCGCAGCGTCACCGCCGGACAGCACCGTGGCCATGTCTGTCGCCAGCGTGATGATGGAGAAATTGTTGATGAGCGTGTTGACTGAACCGACCGTCTTGAGCCACCGCTGCACGTACGGGTCGATGAGCTGCGTCAGCGAGATGCCGCCAAAGTTGTATGCCGGCTTGATGATGTCCGGCACCTCGCGCGAGAGGAACTTTAGCAGCCGCGTGTGGTGGACTTCCATGCCGAGCACGACCCACTTCTCCGGGTTGTAGAACGTCGGCTCTGTCGGGTCGATTGAGTTCCACACCAGCGGGGTTATCCACATCGGCTCGACGGTGTTGAATCCGATCAGGTCGCCTTTCTGGATGGAGCGTTCGTCCACCACCAGCGGCTCGTTGCGATGCGTCGAGTCTCCCTTGACCTTGATGTAGATCATCCCGAGGCCATAGTAGCCGTCGTGCTCGGTGACCTTACGAAACAGGAGTTGGATATTGAATCTCTCGAACTCTTCCTCGAGCTGAGAGATTTTGTCCTTGAGGTCGTCCTTGCCTTTGCTCTTGAACTTGACCCAGCGGCGCGTCATCTCTTTGGCCAGCGTCTCGACCGGCTGGCGATACTCGGTGCGCTGCGCGAGTTCGGCGAGGTAGGGGTAGCCAGGGAAGTAGAGGCCGAACTGCAACTGCCCCGCGACGGTCTGGGTATTGAGGTAGCCGCCATAGGGGTACGGCCCAGCATCGTCCATGGCGATGTCTTTGACGCTGCCGTCCTGCGCCATGACCTGCGTGCTGCGCTTCGAGCCGAACGGCGTGCTTGGCAGGCGCAGCTCGTGGCGGAACGTGTCGCGCTCGCGCGGGAGCTGGTCCATCATCGCGCGCAGTGCCGCCATCGTCTCAGGAGGCGCGCCGTTGCGCTTTGGGGTAACGGTAGCTGGCCGCTGATGCTTGCTCATCGCGCTCTCGAGGTCAGCTTTTTGCGGTCGCGACCCGGCACGCTCTCGCCCCGCAGCAATCGCATCGCCTGCTGCTGCGATTCGGCTTCGTGCTGGCCGGAGATGATCGCTCTGCGCAGGATGTCTTGACCGCTCTTGTCTGGCGCCCACTTGCGCGGGATCACGCGGTTCGGTGTCGATGTGTTCGTGCTCACAATTGCGCCTCGGGTTGCCATGGGGTCACGCCATTTCGAACAGCGCTGGGTTTATCTTCATCGGCAGCCGGCGCGCACCGAAGAGCATCATGATCGCATCCGCTCTGTTCGGGGACGCCGCGCCGTCCGGCACCTTGTCCACCTGCAACTTGCCGGTCGTCGAGTATTTCCATTGCGGCTGCGCCAGCTCGTTCACAAGTGCGGTCAGGTTCGCAATCCCTGGGCTCAGGCTGATGATGGCGTCCGGGTCGTACTTCTTGCCGGTGACGGCGTTGTGCGTCTCGGCGAATCTGCGCCTGAGCGCCCACCAGCTCTGCGCCTTTAGATTCTGGAACATGTCGAGATTGGTGCGGTCTGTGCCTTCGACCTTGCGCTCTGGGTCGAGCACGCCGGCGGACCCGCGAAACGCCACTACGGAGAGCGGCTTCAACCGCTGGTCCTTGCGCCGCGCCTGTATGCGCGTGGCATCACCGCGAATGCCCGCGCCTAAGCCGTCGGCGTCGTAGTCGTAGCCTTCGAGCTGTAGGTTGTCGCAGAGCATAAATGCCTGCTCAGCGGTGGCGAATAGGTCAGACCCTGCTCCAGACCACGTTGAGCAGTGCGTCACCTCTATCCCATAGCGAGCGGCGAATGCGTTGACATCGCGGCCCTGGTCAGCCACGTCGAGCGCGCCACGCTTGACGCCGCTCGGCTTGATGTTGAGTTTTTGCGCAGCTCCGATGGAGTCCTGAATCCACTGGAACGGGATGATGGTGCCTTCGGCGGCCGCCATGTAGTTGAGTTCGTATTCAGAGTTCCAGATGGCCGGGTCTGTCGTCTCGCGCTTCTTCTCGGCCCACGCTTCGTTTTTGCGCAGGTCGTCGCGCCAGTGCATCGTGAACACATCGACCTGGCCGCTGTGCCGCTTCTGCGCGAAGTGATTCGCCATCCCCTCGATGCTGACGCTCGACATGTCGATGCGGCAGTCTGTGGTGGCGATGAGTGAGCCATCCACGAGCATGGGATGCGATAGGTGCGCCGCCTCATCCACGAAGTAGATTGCCTTGCGGCCACCTCGACCGAGGTTGTCTCCAGCCTCGCCGGTGATGCTCGATGAGGTGTCGTGCACAAAGAGACGCATGTACGGCGAGTGCCTGTCTGGGTCAAACTTGCCGCGAAACTCAGACGGCAAATGCGTCATGAACATGCGCGCCTTGTAGAACAGCGTATCGGGGTCGCCGGACCTGTCTAGCTTGTCCTCGGTCGCGCTCCCCACGCCTATCATCATGCTGTCGTGGAATATGCAGAGCGTGCAGGAGAGCGCCATCGCAATCCAGCTCGCCCCGCAGTCGCGGCTTTTCTCAACGAGGCCGGAGCGATTGCCGCGCCAGTGCTCGATGATCCAGTTGATGAGTTCGCGCTGTTTGGGCATCAGGACGAACGGCAGGAACGACGGCAGGCCGCGCGCGACGTTACGCGGATCGACCGTGCACCCCCAGTCGGAGATGAAGTCCGCCGGGTTGTCGCGGTAGTACGCCCACAGCGCCGGCATGCAGGACGGGTTTTTGCGGATACGGTTCAGCCGATCGACGCGCGCCTGGAGAATGCTGACGTAATCCGGCGCCCCCCAGTCGAAGGCGTCCTCAACGCGGCAGGCGCTGGACGCGGCCATTATTTTCCAGCGATGAGTTCTTGGTAGACGCGGGACGCTTCCACCGGATTTGTCGTGTTTAGGTTGACGCTGGTGAGGGGCGCGCGGTCAGGGCCTGAGAGCTCGACCGACTTGCGCTCGCCGTACTCCCTGGGCCGGAGCTTCATGGCGCGCCACTGGAATGCGGAAATCTTTACGCTCGAGGCTTTGGCGTTAGACTGGGTGCACTCGTACGCGGTCTCGAGGATCAGGTCGTCCATGTAGTCGCCTTGCATCTGCCGGGCGACGGCATATTCTTCGGCAAAATCACCGTTTGCGCGTATCCACCGAAACACGCTCATGCGCGCCGGCATCCCCGGCTCTGAGCATATCTTGCGCAGGCTTTCGCCGTTCGCGATGCGTTCGCAGATTTTCCGACCTAATTCGGGGCTGTACGGGACGTACTCTGACATGCGCCGAGAATATCGCCGCAGCCGTTAGCGTTTCAAATGGTGCCTCGCGGCAGAGTAGGCGGTCAAGTCATGTATTTAACGCCGCGAGACAGAAAATTATCACCCACTCGCGCGCCGGGATGTGCAGCGGTACCGATGCGTAGCGTACGGCCGCGACCACGCCGATTAGTGCGGCGGCGCAGGATAGCAAGAGCACGGCGGGCAGGGATTTGCGGATGGTTGTGTACATGTGAACCTCGTCACGTTGCAGGAGAGGACGGCGGGGCGGGCAACGCAATCCTGGCCCTTTCGGGCACGGGCACTCTGACCCTCCCCGCCGATTTCGATGGAGAGCGGGAGGCATATGCCGTATGGCCTTTTGGCAACACGATGCTGGCCTCCCGTCTCCAAACCTTCCACAAATCGCGCAGCAGCTTCTTGCCGACATACCGCGCGGCTCTGTTGTGGATATGACCATCGCTGCGATACTTGGATGCAGATTTGGCTGGAATCTTCGCGGCGGGGCAGACCGTCAGACCCTCGGCCTTGGCTTTCTCCTGCTGGCGCGCCTTCTCCCGCAGGTATAGCGCGCCATATTCGCCGAGCGCCACGCGCTTTTCCGGGTCGTTTTCGTCCTTGCGTATCTGCGCCTTGAGCAGCGAGTCGGTCAACTGGAAAATAATCGACCTGCGACGCGGACAGTAGCCGGCAGTCTCCCAGTCCTCAGCGCTGAGCCCAGGACGCCGCTTCCAATAGGCCCGGCCGTCACCGTCAACGTGCAAGCCGAACCGCCGCCACAGCTTAGAGTGCGTCGAGTAGCCGGCCAGGTCGCCGGCCTCGCCCGCGATGAGCGCCAGCCCGAGCCCGCTCAGACCGCGCTGCGGTTTCCAGAACGACGCATAGGCCGGCAGGTCCTCGGCGAACTGCTCGAGCTCCTTCTCGATCTTGCCGAGATGGTCGCGCAGCACGCCGCGGGCGGACAGCAGCGTATCGATGGGCGGGTAGGGGGTCTCGAGGATCATCGCCTCCGACACCTTCGCGCTCACTGGCAACCCGCGCCTGATCTTCGTCAGCGCCTTGAGCCGGTTGGTCATGCCGGACGCGGTGCTGAGCAGGTCTCGCCGCTGCTCGTAGAGTAAGAACACGCGGTCGATGGTGGGCGAGAGGGCGGGAGGGGAGGCAGTCTCAGTGTGGCCATTGCTGGCACGTACAACGCGGCCTCCCCTCCGCGCTTTCAGGTCCGGAGAAGCGGAGGATGGCGCCACTCTTTTGGCCTTCGAAGGCACGACCGCAGTGGCCTTCCCCCGCTTCCCGGATTTCGAGGACCGGCGGACTGGAGAGGGCACGGCGCTGCTGGCCTTCGCAGGCAAGCGCCTATTGGCCTTCCCCCGTCCGCCGGAGTTTGAGGGGAGGGGAGAGGGCACGGCGCTGATGGCCCTTGCGGGCACGCCGGGTCTGACCCTCCCCCCTCCGCTGACCTTCGCTGTCATCGTGCCTCCCGCTGCATGCGCATCAACTGCGCGGCTGAGAATACCGCGCGCACGCGCTTGCCGGCCGCCAGCTTCTTGCCCACAGCCTCGAGGAACTTGCGCTGCTTGCGCATGCCGGCCTCCTGCGCGCCGTAATACTCGATGGCCTTCTTGATGTCGATTGCTCGCGCATCGCCGATGGACATGCCGCCGGGAAGGGTGAAATCGTCCAAGAACGTCGCAATGGCCGTGTAGTGTCGTCTGAACGGCTGACCGGCAGCGGCAGGAGAGCCCTCTGAGCTCCCGGAGCTGCTTCTTCGGCTGCCGCTGGCAACCGAGCGCACGCAATACCGCGCGCCCTCGGCCTCGACGTACTCGCGCAGCGCGGCGTTCTCGGCCATTTCCTCGAGCACGGCCTCGGCTGAGGCGTCGTAATCGAACTGATGCGCACGCACGATGCCCTCGATGATCTTGCGCGGAGAGTCGGTGTTGTCTGGCATGGCATGTCTCGATGGGATAACTTGGGATGCGATTTCAAGCTGTGTCATGTTTAACTCCAATGTTAGGTAAGACTAAGCCCCTCCGTCACGCCCCGCTCGGCGGTGTCGGTTTCGTCGGCGGCGGGAGGGCGGAGGGGCATCAAGAAGCGGTCACTGACGCCGCGATTGTGGAGGTCCAAACCGTCAACCGGATTTTCGACCACAACAGTATCGGTCAACCAGCCAGGCTTGGAGGTATATCGTACTTGTCCTGATGGGATGATAAATCTCGTATCGACCGGCAATAATTCAACGCATCGCACAACCTTGCCCACGCAAGATCGCCCAGCCGGCCCGATTATCAGCGCCAAATCGCCCTGCTTGCAGTTCATGGCTCGCCTCCAAAGTAATCTCCCGCCGTGCTCGTAGTGCGCTGCGCCCACTCCTCGGCGTCGCTGTAGCCGTCGTGGTAGCCGTCCTGGTAGCGGCGCTCGCTCCACCAGAATGCGAACACCAGCGTGGCGGTCCAGAGCGTGAAGCAGAAGATGATGGCGAGGGTCATGTGGAGTCCTCCGGCAACGCCGCGTTAAGCCAGTCGCGGAGCGCCTTGGCTTCATCGACGTTGAGCAGCGTCATAGAGTCACTGACAGGCGCGTTCAGGCGCAGATGCAAGTCGCTATAGCGGACAGCGTTCAGCTCTCCGGGTATGCGCAGCGGATCGACTTCGCGGAAAGGCTTGGGTTTGGTATCGCTCATGCCTCATCCTCCGGTATGGCCTTAATCAGCCAGTCGCGTATCGCTCGCGCGACGGCCATGGACACCACCTGGCCAAACATAGTTATCGCGGTCGTTCTACCGAGTTGATCGCGCGCGCGGGTGCAAATAGTTGCAGTGCCCATCAGCGGTTCGACCTCGCGGACTTTCTTGGACTTTTTCACCTCACCCTCCACACCTTCACACACTGCCACTGCATGCGGTAACTCTGCCGACCGAGCGTCTCGAGTGTCGTCGTCGGCGTCGCCGCCACACACTGCTCCTGAGTGCGATAGGCTCGATGCAGCCGCACGCCGAGCCAGCGGCCGTCAGGCTCTGACCAGCGCAGGCGCATCGACACCCATCGCGCAGCCGGCTGCTGGCGCTCGTACCAGCGGCGGACGGTCAAGATGGAGCCGAACGCGAGCCACAGCAGCGCAAATACGAGCGCGGCATCCCGGAGCGTGGAGAGGCGGGAGTATGGCGCGGGACGGCTCACGGCATCCCTCTCATAGTCTGCACCTCGACCTCGACCTCCCGCACGCGCCTCGACATGTGCGCGAGCCCCTCGAGCACGCCGCGGCGGTAGCTGAGCTGCAGCAGCTCCCAGAGCGCGTGCGCGTCCGAGAACGGCATCTGCGCCGTCACCAGCCGGCCGGCGAGCTCGAAGGTCACGGTCTCGGCCATGCCGTCGTAGGACATGGCGATGGTGCGGTCGTACCACATGACTTCGGTCACGGCGGCTCTAATTGTCGAACCAAAATACTACGCGCTCAGCACCGGATTCTTTTAGCGCTGTGAGGTCACTAAAAAACTGCTCCCCGAGAAATTCTCGTAGCGGCATCCGCTCTCCATCGCCAGGCTCGCATGTTGCTGCTCCGTTGAAGTAATTAGGCCCCTCTTGGCGAATATACCGCCGATCCTCAATCGTCTGGTCATAGTCGTAGTTGGTCAGTTCTTCGACCGTGAGCCAAGATGGCGTATGCGCGTCCCAGTCCCAATGGGTGTAATCCTTGCGCGCATCCTCGCTGGCGTCTTCTGGGAATCCGCGCGGCATAGCGATAGGTGGGACAACGGAGTAATTGCGGACGTTGGCCAAGAATCCGAAAACGCGATAGTTGCGGTTAGAAAACGGCTCGGCCTCTATCGAAACGTGGACCCATCGATCCCCGTCTCGCCGCTCTGCGCAGACGTGTATGTCACAGCCCATGTAAATCTCCACTTGTGAGGATTAGCGCGCGCCTGGTCACGACTGAGCATCCCGCGGCGTCCAGCGCAGGGTGCGGGCGTACTGCCGCAGCCGCGCGACTTGGTCGGGGTAGCACCAGATCTGAATCTCGACCAGCCCCCTGGCTTTCTGGCGCTTGCGGTAGGCTCGCTGATGCGCGGCGTGGATGCGTTTTTCGTTCGACATACGGTGAGGGTATCACAGGGTGGAGGGGAATTAAAGCGGAGAGTGCGGGCGTGGCGCTTTGCCTCCGCCGCATCAAATTTCGCCACAGAGTTGCATATTAACCACAGTCTGGACCGGAAATCTCTCCGCGACCTCGGTCCGAGACGTCCGTGAAGTCCGTGATCTCCCACCCGCATTACGCGCGCACTTAAAGTCCTCGCGCGCGTGATCGGCCGTGATTCATGATTTTTAAGGAATTCTTCATTTTTGGTCAGTTTGTGGATAGAGATAGGGAATCACGGACTTCACGGACTTGACGGACGGCGACCCTCGCAGAGCGCTTTAGCGTGAGCTATGCGGTCCCTAAGCGTAAGCTGGCGCTTGGCGTACACCACGACATTTTTACCACACACTTTCCACCGGCCGTCTGTCTGATATTCGTTGCGCACTGGCACGTAGCCGACGGCCTCGAGCCGGTGAGGAATCTGCCTCGAGTTGCGCCTGTCCTTGAGCCACGCGCGAAAATCGTCCGAGGCGTAGAGATGGAGGTCTTCGACGGTGAGCGCCCCAGGGGAGCCGAGCGCGTCGACCACATCGGCAATCTCGCCATCCTCGGGCGCGCGGCCGGCGTCGACCATGCGATGCCACGCCTCGGTCTGCGGCGGGGGCGCCTTGGGGTCGAAGCCGGACAGGTCTGCCGTGCGCAGGAACTCGACGACGTGCCCGACGCCGCCGTCCCGGTACCATCGGTATAGGCCGCGCCAGTAGTCGGGGGTAAATTCCTCCTTGGTGAGTTCCGACCAGGCGACATAATGGCGGCGGTCATCGGGCGGCAGGTAGATGCCGTCGATGTGGTTCGTGGTGATGATGACGCCGCAGACGTTGAAGACCGAATACTCGCGCAGGTTCTTCTCGTCGACGCGCAGCACGTCAGGGGGCGCCGCAGTGAACGGCTTCAGGTGCTCGTAAAGGCCGTAGCGGTCGATATCGCCGAGATCGCGGGCCTCACTCATGCGCAGGATCACACACTTCAGGAAGCCATTAAAGCGGCCCAGGAGCTGGGTCGGAGTGACCTCCGAGAAGTTCCAGTGCCCGACGGCGTACTTGACCGGCTCGAGCAGCGAGTCTTTGCCTATGCCTTGGCTGCCGCCGAGCACGATAGCGTGGTTGATCTTCTCGCCGGGGTGCTGGACGCGGTGCGCGAGCCATGAGATCAGGTGCGCGGCATCGTCGGGATAGACCCTGGCGATATGGTCGAGCCACGGCGTTACCAGCCGCACGTCGCCGCTGGCGGGCTGCGGCGGCCGGTAGAGGTTGAATACCCGCGCCTCTGGCCTCGCGATCCAGCCGCCGTCAGAGACCAATCGACCCTCGATGAGCATGCCCTCGGCGGGTGCCCACGTCATCTGGTGAACGGGCCGGCTCAGGTCGAGGATTTGGCTCGGCTTGCCGGTATCGACCGGCACGGAGGCGTTCACGCTGGCCGCTGGCCAGAGTTCGCGGGTAGGGACATAGAGATACTGGTGCGCTGGCAGGTAGGCGTAGAAGTCATCTAGTGCCGCTACAGCCGGCCTCGCGCCCGCTTCCGGGTCGTCGACATAGGCGTCGACGGGTGGCGACTCGTCCGGCGGCGGGTCGGCAGGGGTCGTTTCACGTGGAACGTAGCCCTTGGCCCTGGCTGCGACGATGAGCGAGCCGAGGCCGACCACGGCTCCCCCTGACCCGGACGGAGTGAAGCTCGCCCACCGGTATCGGCAGTCGTCGACACCGGCATAGTTCGTCGGCGCCGAGGCCGTGAGTTCGCCTGCCGACCAAGCGTGCCAGAGGGCGAAGCCTTCGTCCGACCCGCTCGAGGCGAGGTGGATGGCCATGCCGGCCTTGATCCACCCGTCATAGTCGGCCGGGTCAAAGTAAGTGAGCACGTCGCGCAGGACTCGCTCATCGCGGCGCCAGCGGGCGGGCGAGTTCGCGGGCAGCGGGGCCACTTCGCGTGGGACGATGGCCCGCTCTTCGAGCAGCCCGAGGGGGAGGTCGGCCGGATCACCGGATGCCGTGCCGCCGTGGAGTGGCCACCAGATGATATAGCCACCCTCGGCCCGGATGTCGACGCCGCCGCGGCGGCTGCCGGCGAGCTCGACGCAAGCCCCGCTGCGGTATTGTGTGCCGTTGGCGCGGAACAGGTAGTGGCGGCCGCCTGAAAGTGTCGTGTGGCTGCGCGTGCTCATCAGCGCATCGGCGTGCGCCTCGAGCCATTCCCGGCCCGCGCGGTCGGCCTTTGGACTGTCATAGTCGACGACGATGAGCGCGGTGAGGCTGCCGGTGGGCACGCCCACGAGCGCGTCCGGCCAGCGCCGCCACCAGCTTCGGATCTGCTCCGGGTCTTGGCTGGCGGCATGGAATCCGCGCGGGACTAGCGGGGTCTTGGGTTTGAGCGTGCGCGGCCGGCCGTTGATAGTGACTGTTTCCTCAGTGGCCCGGCATGGGAATACCGGAAACCTGCGCGCGAGGGCCTCGACCGCCTCTATCGAGGCGGGGGTAATCGCGAGGCTCACAGCCGCCACCCGAGCAGGAGATTGGCGAGCCACCACGGGCATAGCCTCGAGCGCAGCGCGGCGCGAGCGAGCGGTCCTGGCCGAGAGTCCGCCTCGGCGCTGGCGTCTGTGGTCCAGCGCTTCATTTCGATATCCCCAGGCGCCGCTCAAGCGCCGCTCGAATCTCGGCGTAGGTGGCCGTGGTGGGGAGGTCGAGGATGTAGAGCAGCCAGCGCCGAAAAGCGTTACGGCTGCGGATGGGACGCGATGTCATGACCGTCTCTCTCGTCCCCTGGGTTAAATGCGTCCGGCCGGAGACGGGGGAGCTTTTCCCTGCGCGGCTTGTTCCGGGGATCAGTCCGGGCCATGGGCAGGTAGACGCTGGGCTAGCGTACGCTCAAGGTTCGGCGGCGGCAATACCCCTCGGCCCTCTCGTCCCCAACTCCAGCTCGAGCAGCCGCAGGCTCGGCTCCGGCACCTGCCGCTCCCCGGTGCGCCACGTGCGGACGGCCTCGGACGTGCGCCCCATGATGCGCCCGAGGCTGTGGTTGTCGAGGCCGAACTGCGCGGCGAGGTCGTTGAGCCGCTGGCGGCGCGCGGTGGGGTTGAAGCGGAGGGGGTCGGTCATGGCGCGCGCCCTTCAATGATGGCTTTAGCTTCTTCGACAGACCGCGCCACCCCCGCCAGCCCTCCGCTGCGACGCACCAGCTCGATGAAGGCGGCCTGCTCGTCTGTGATGCGCCCGCGTGGACCCTTGACCTCGAGGGCGACGAAGCGGCCATGCGTCCAGCCGATGAGGTCCGACACGCCTGGCGCGGCGAGGCGGATAGCGTACGGTCGCGCGAGCACCAGCCGCTGCTGCGTGCGCTCGATGACCGTCCCCTGCCACGCCACCCCGGCATTGACGCGCAGCAGCCGCGTCGGGCCGTGGGAGAGCGCGAGCAAAATCTGCGCCTGTATGTCGCGCTCGGAGGTCACGGTCGGTAAACCTGCGCGATATGCCGCGCCAGCGGGTCGGGGATTTTGGCGATCATGGCGCTCCACTGCCGCCTCTCCAAAGAACGGGAGCTTGCGGAGCGCCCGTTGCCACCGTTTTGATAGAACCATGTTTTGCCGCTGCCCATACCTTTGCGGGCCTTAACGGCGCAAGGCATCAGCGCCGGCACGTCGCCCCACAGGTAGAACGAACCCCAGCGCCACCGCGCTCGCCCGACCCACTCCTGCGCCCCACGGACGTTCTCGACGACGAGCGGGATATGGTGGCCGGCAGCCTCAGACGCCTCGGCTTGGATGCGAAAGCAAGCATCGAACAGCGCTGTCAGGTCCGCAACGGTCCGCGAGCCGGTGTAGCCTTCGGGAAAGTCACCCTCGCCTCGCAGCGCGCGCCGGATTTGCTTCGCGCGGGACCATGGCATTGCCATGTAAGAAAATTCCGTGCATGTCGGGCTCGCCACGATCAGCGCCGCATCCTTGAACTGCCGCCCGTGAAGGGTGCGCACGTCCTGCAACACGAGCTGCGCGGGATAGCGGTGCTCGCCGTAGACGTGCCGCTCGATGTCAAAGCCCACAACGTCCCAACCCTCCGCGAGCAACGCCGAGGACCAGCCGCCGAGCCCGCAGTAAAGGTCGATGGCGAGCGGCTTCACGCCCGCGCCCTCTTAGCGAGCCTGCCGTGATAGACATGCTCTGCCCACCCGCGCCGAAAGCCTTTCCGCCGCTCAATCTCCCGCAGCGCCTCCAAACTCTGCGCGCGCCCCTGCTCGCGCCGCTCAGCGCGTCGCGCCGCTTGAGCGGCCAGCATCTCCGGCGTCACCTCCGCGAGCTCGCCGTCGCGCTGCTCGATCTCGCGGGGCTTCGGTGGAAACTCGTAGCCACACTCCGAGCACGCCTTGGCCTGAGAGGGCAGCGCGCAGAAGCAAGACGCGCAGATGCGTACACTGGCGCCCGGCTTGCGCCGGGCCTCGCCGTCGTCGGCCGCGAGGGCCCACTGCCGCAGCTCGTCCGGCAGCCCATGGCGATAGCAGTTGCCGACATGGTCGAGCAACAGCGCGTGGGTCTTGCCCTCGCACGGCCGCAGGATTCGGCCGATCTGCTGAAGGTACAGGCCAAGCGATTGCGTCGGGCGCAGGAAGATCCCAACGTGCGCGCCGGGCATATCGAAGCCCTCCTCCAGGAGCGCCACGGATGTGACGACCTTAATCCTTCCCGCCCGGAAGTCCTCGACCACTCCGCGGCGCACCGTCCGCTCCATCGTGCCGTCGATGGAAAACGCCGCATACCCGGCCTCACGGAACTGGTCCGCCACTGATTTCGCGTGTTGGATCGACACGCAGAACACCAGCGCCGGCAGTCCATCGGCGTGCTGGCGGTAGTGTTCGAGCGCAGAGCCGGTGATGGCGGGACGGTCGAGAAGTGCCTCGGCCTCGGCAGTCACGAACTCTCCGCCGCGCTTGTGCAGCCCCGATGCGTCCACGGTCGGCGGCGAGAATAGCCGGTACGGCGCGAGGTACCCGCCCTCGATCAGCTCGCGCATGGAGGGTCCGGTGATGAGGTGGTCAAAGATGGTCCCGAGCCCTTCGCCCGAGAGCCGGATCGGCGTCGCAGTCACGCCGAGCAGCTTCGCCCGCGGCCACTCGCGGATGATGCGCTCGAACGTCTGGGCCCTGGCGTGGTGCGCCTCGTCTATCACGATGAGGTCAGGCTGCGGCGTGCGGTCGAGCCGCCGCACCAGCGTCTGCACGCTCGCGATCTGGACGTGCGCGTCGAGGGTGGGGTAACCTGCGGCGATGAACCCGTGCGGCGTGCCGGTGAGGTCGAGCGCCCCCGATATCTGGTCGATCAGCTCTTGCCGATGCGAGAGGATATAGACGCGGTTGCCCTTGTCGGCCGCGCCGTGGGCGATAAAGGAGAAAGTTAGGCTCTTGCCGGCACCCGTCGGCAACACATACAGCGGCGCGCGCTTGTGCAGCGGCCCGAACGCCTCGCGGATGCTGGCTATGCCGGCGCACTGGTAGGGGCGGAGCTGAATCACACCACCCTCTTCACTTCCACCGCCATCCTCTCCCTCAGCCGCTTGCAGCGCAGGACGTGTCCTCTGAGGTAGCCGGCGTGGTAAGCCGCCTGCGCCGCCTTGCGCAGCGCCTGGCGCGAGTCGGCCGCAATCACGACCGTCTCGCCGACCTCGCGCGGGAACTCATATTTCTTCGCAGGCATCACGCGCACCTCGCGAGCAGCAGCACGACGGCCACCCAGAACGCGAGCAGGCCGAGGGTGAGCCAGCCGGTCGCGGTGATGTGCCGATGGTGGGGCAGCGTGGAGCGCTGGAGGGGCATGCGTAGCTCCTAAATTGTCGGAAATTCTCGAACACGCAGCACCTCCGGCCATTCCTCCATTACCTTCCCTTTGCGGTCATGGATATGCGGGCACCGCTCGCCTTCGCGGTTCACCGGATTGGCGCCGACCTGCTTGACGAACACTGCTACGCCAGCAGCGTTGCACTGGCGCACGATGTCTTTGCCCCACCCGAGCACGAACGGCCGCGCGCCGGGGCCGCTCTCGCCGCCGACGATTACCCAATCCAGAAACTGCAACAACCGCGAATCCAGATTGATTGGCCCGAGCAGCGGCTCGCATGAGAGGAAGCGAATTCTCGCCGGCACTCTCAGCAGCTTGGGGATGTCGCGGTCCGCTTCCTCCTGTGTCACGACTGTGGCCCCGATCCAAATGTTGTAAGCTCCGTCCATGCCTGATTGCAGCAGCATCAGTTTCGCGTTGCCGACGCGCTTCGTGAGCAGCAACCAGTCTAGCCGTGGCGTCTTCCGGATCAGCTCGAAGAGGTCGAACCGCCAATCATCCGGCACCTGATTGTCGAAGACATCCGCGAGCGATGCGCAAAACACGCGGCGCCGCTGACCGTCAGGGATCGATGCGTGCCATTTGAGAGGCTGCTTCCAGTTTTGTGCAGACGTCCGCCGCCGCTCTCCGCCCCATTTGACGAGCCCGGAACGCTTCGCCCATCCCTCGGCGTAGCAGTGATCGCAGCCTGGGCTGATCTTGGTGCACCCCACCCACGGGTTGAACGTGTGGTCGGTCCACTCGATCTTGCTATCGGCGCCCATTATCCGCGCCTCCGATATCGGTACGTGACCGACTTGTCCACCTCCCGCTTGAGCCCGAGATAATCGAGCACGCGGGGGCCTGGCGTACGCTTGCCGAGCATGATGTCGGAGAGGTACGCCGCGGAGCAGGGTATTTCCCGTGCCACCGACCGCAGCGAGCGGCCGGTCATGCGGGCCTTGAGCATTTTGATTGGGTCTGCCATGCCTCGGACGCTAGCACAAAAAAAATCCGCTGACAATGCTTGACATGTACGCTTACAGCAGATAAAGTGCACCCATGGTCGGCATGGGGCCGACGGGAGAGGAAGATGAGCGCCGACTACCAAAACCGCCGCGACTGGCTCGCACGCCGAGCCACGCCGAAGCGTCTGCCTGTGCGCATGTTCTGGAACAGCGGCACGCGCGGCACCTACGCGCCCCGCAACCCGACGTATGGCGCGCAGTGCAACCGAGAACTCGCCATGAAACGCGAGCGTGCGCGGAAGGCGAAAGGGCCGAACCTATGAGCCGCATCACCGAATCCGACGAATCCCTTCTCGACGCGCTGCTGGCCATCGCGGCGCTGGTAGTGGCCGTCATTGCCATCGCGGCCATTGGGGTGATGCTGTGAAAACAACGCTCAACGCCATCCGCGAACACGCCCCCTGCGCAGAGGGATGGAAAAAATTGCTCACTTACCTCGGCAAGACCGAAGCCGACGATGAGCCGCTATCGCTGCTCATGATCCTGGATAGCAACGGTCTCGATGATGCACTATGGGCCCTGCGCGCGGTCCAGGGCTATGACCGCGAGAAGCGACTGTACGCGGTGTGGTGCGCGCGGCAGGTTGAGCATTTACTGACGGATCAGCGGTCGCTGGACGCGCTCGAAGTAGCCGAACGGTTCGCGCGAGGGCGTGCCACGCGAGAGGAATTGGCCGCCGCCGGGGCCGCCGCCCTGGACGCCGCCCTGGACGCCGCCGGGGACGCCTGGGCCGCCGGGGCCGCCGGGGCCGCCGCCGCCCGGGACGCCG
>JAEHJW020001166.1_pt1 | contig 41252 bp, 51 predicted proteins | sample 9271431 | NCBI WGS metagenome assembly JAEHJW02 | reverse complement strand
GGAGGTCGTGGCGTAAGGCTGACGCAGCAGATACAGTGCTGCGGCGCGCTGCCCATGTCCTTGCGGAAGAGTGCAAGGGCATGGGCATTTTTGCGTGGGGCTGATGCAAGGTGTTCGGGATGGGCGTGTGAGTGAGCAAGATAAATGAGAGTAGGGGAGATGGTGGGGGATGGGGGGATTGTGTGGGATTGGCGCGGGTATTCGTGCGTTTTGTCGGGTTGAGGCGTGTTCACGGTAAATTAGAGTAAGTGAGACTCAGTCTCACGGTGGTGGGCGTAAGTTGTTGATTCGCCGTTCGACGAGTCTCACGTTTGGAGCGGTTTTGAGTCTCACCGAGTCTCACGAGGTTTGTTTCAGTTGAGAAAGAGCAATTTACCGCTACTGGAGCGGGTTTTGTGGCTTCGCTTACGTGAGACTGGGTGAGACTGAGGCGAAAAAATGGTGAAGTGCCAGTCTCACCCGAAAAGTGACCGATTTAGGGAGCCACCGGCGTACACGTCATCACAAAGTTGCCCGCGCCCGACTTGCTCACATAGCAGGTGCCGACGAGCAGTCCCAGCGGGTTCACCGGCGGTGGCGGAGGCAGCGGAAGCGCTGGCACGGTAATGGTGAAGGTCTGGCCCATGGCATCCACCGCGTTGATCGTCTGGACCTGTGCCGTCTCGAGAATGTCGAGCTCTTTTACAGTGCCGGGGTCGGGGTCCGCGAAGGGCAGGTTCGCATAGTAAGGGATGAGCTGAAGCGGGCTGGAGGACACCCCACCCGAACCGCCCGGAGTCGGCGTGATCGAGGTGCCGTTGACGATGGTCGCATCGCTCCATTTGCTGTTGGTTGTGTCCCCGAAACGGAAGACGGTTCCGGGATTCAATATCAGCCGCACCGTGGAGCTTTCCGGCGAGGCGTTGAACCACACCGGAGCAGGCGTCGCGGAGAGGTTGATGGGTTGCGTCGGAGGCACTGGCGTGGCCGTCTGGGCATGGCCCATGCACGCCAGCACAGCCAGCAGGAAAACGATCAGGAATAACTCGGCGATCATGCGCTTCATAGGTTGTACTCTCCGTGAAGATAGGTATCGACTGCTGCGTTGTACGTGCCCGTTCCGTAAATCAAAATCTCGGCCAGCGATCCTTTATAGAATTCGGAAATTCCGCCGCTTGCATTTGCACCAACGACATTGATTCCGTTCGTGATGGTTTGAGCGTCGGTGAATGATCCAGCAGCGGCTCCATCTTGATAGAACGCCAGCGCTCCAGTCGAACCGATGTACGTAACTGCTGCCTTGTAGTAAACGTCGGATGCGACACCAGCCGAGGAGGAAGCTAGAAGCGCCGTATTCTGAAAGAGTGCTTGATAGGTGGCATCGAGGCGGTATTCGAATGTGTTCGACGTTCCCGAGACAAATGCTGATATCTGGCTATTCGGCGACGAAAACACTACATAAATCGAAACCTGCCCTGAGTACGGCACTGGCGTGGCCATGGTGCCATATTGTGAGCTGCCGTTGAACGTCACTGCCGGCAGACCGTTGATCGCACCTGCTGCCCAGGTCGGCGATCCCGTCATCGTCAGGTTGTGGCCGTTGCCAGAGCTGTCCGGCCACGTCGTCACCGGCGAGGACGAAAGCGAACTCGCCTTGAACCACGCCAGCAGGTTCGCCGTCGGCGGCCCCGAACCTGCAGCGCGATGGCGGTTCTGACCAAAGAAGGTCGCGTTCAACATGGCTACTCCAGATTCGCGTAAAAGTTGGTGCCGTCGTACACCCAGGCGAGGATGTTCGCAGCATTGGCCGTGGTGGTCAGGGCCAGCGCCGTCGTCTGCACGTAGCCCGAGGCTCCGCCCAGATACCAGTTGCTGGTCCCCAGCGTCATCGCCGCGCCGCCGGTACTGTCCTGCTTGATGACGAGCACGCCGTTGGTTCCCGACGCCATGCCGGTCACCGTCAGCGCCCGCGTGGCCGTGGTGTGCGCCAGTGTGATCTCCGCGTTGGCAATGGCCACCGCACCCGCCGCCCAGGTCACCGTCGCCCCGTCGGTCAACGTGGCAAACGGCGTCGGTGGCAGCATGGTCAGGTCAACCTTGCCCGCCGCGTTGAGCGCGACAATGCTATTGGCCGAGGCCGCGCCCACGGAGACCGCCGCAACAGCGGCCTCCGTAGGCTGTGCCGATCCTGCGGCGAAGCCCAGCAGCTTTGCCAGCAGCGCCACTTAGGCCACCACCACGGTAAAGGTGCTGGGGATAAACAGCAGCTCGGTCGTGGACATACCCTTGCCGCAATACTGGATCAGGTTGCCCGCCGCCGCCGTCACCGCCGTGGCACCTACCCCGCTGGGCAGCATGGTGGCATCGAGCGCACCCGCTGCGTTCAGCGCGATAATCTGGCCCGCGCTCGCCGCGCCGGACGATGTGATTGCGGGCACGACCTCGGTAGGCTGCCCAGTGGAGGATACTCCCAGATAACGATTGGTTGGCATAGTGCTCCTTTAGGCGATCAGGATCGCCGGTTGCAGGTTGATAAAAAGAGACGTGGCAGAGGTCGGCGTTCCGACACTCTGTAAAAAACCCGTGGCTGGCGGCGTCTGCGTCAGCACCCCACCCGCACCCACGAAGATTGGCTTACCCATCACCCACGTCCAGCCGTTGTAGGTCAGCTCGCCCGCATACTGCACCGGGCAGCTACTCCCCGCCGCCGTCCCCGCCGTAGCGATTCCGACGATGGCACCTGCCAGGGCAGCCTGTGCACTATCCCCCAGGGCAATGCCGCCTGCGATCGCAGCCACCGCCGGGTAGGCGCTCACGGTCACCGTGGCCACGTAGCCCTGCACGGCTACGCTTCCGCCTGCAGGCCCCGCCGGTCCGGCCGGCCCTTGCTCGGCCACCGTCACCACGGTTACGCTGGTCGCGCTGGTCTGCACCACGGTCGTCTGCGGCTGTATCAGTAACGTCGGCGTTAGACCCATTGGCTCACCTGCGCTTGGACCGTAATCGACCCCTCCAGATACGTGCGAATGCTTCCGTCAGGAAACTTCACCCGCAGCGCATAGTTCCCTGTCGCCAGCGTCAGCGTATCCGCCGGAGGAATCAGCGCCGCAATCGTCCCCAGCGTTCCGCCTAGCGTCAACGTGCCACCGTTGGCGGTAGGCGCTGCGCTGCTCAGCAGGTACAGCACCGCCGAGGCGTACGACTGACGCACCGCCAGCTCCGCCACGCACCCGGTCAAATCCACCGGAGTCCCACCGATCACCGTCTGCAGCAGCGTAAACACCATCGTAAAGGTGTCCCCCTGCTGGACCTGCATTGGATAGTTGGCTGGCGTCACGCTTGCTCCTTCTTGTTTTGCTCTATCAGCCAAAGGGTCACTTCGACTGCGTTGGACATGCCGAGCTTTTCGTAAATGTCCTGCATGTGCCGCTTGATCGTCTCTTTCGAGATGCCAAGGTCTTTGGATATATCCGCGTGCCGCAACCCCGAAGCAACCAGCCGCAGGATCTCGGTCTGCCGTGCCGTCAGCGGCCTCAGCGCATCGCCTTGCGACTCAGGCTTCCCGACCACGAACTCCACATGCAGCAGTTGCAGCGTCGCCTTCATCCCCATCGCCTGCCGCAATCCATGCAGCCGCTGCTGCACAGCCTGCTGCGTGATCCTCAGCTTCTTGGCAATGACGTGCGTCGGCACCCCCTGGCGGTAGTACGACCAGACCTGATATCGCTTCAACGTTGTGTGAACCGGGGGGGCCATGGCTACCGGCCGGTCCAGTACACGCCGCCAGTCGTCGGCCCGGTCAACAGTGGAGTAAACGTTCCAGAGGCTCCTGCTGCGATTGAAGTGATCCCGTTGATCGTCTGACTCCCAGTCGTCGCGACGGTCACGGTTGCTGTACCGATGTTCGCGATGACGAAGGGCTTGTTGCCCTGCATTCCATTGCCATCGGGCAGCGTCACAGTGCAGGCTGTAGCGCAGTTGACTGTCGTATACAGGTTGAAGCCGATATTGCCAGTCGCGGTGAGCGCTTGAGGATTGGCCGACGTGCTCCCGTCGATGAGGTTGAGGATATTGCCGACCGTCTGTGCTACCAAGCCATAGCCACCGTTGGTCACAGATCCACACGTTCCAGACGATGCCGCCGGGCCAGTGAGATGCGTTTGATCAGAATTGAAGCAAGCTGTCGTGGCAGATGCCCCGTCTGCTCCAATTGATGCTATTGCGCCCAGGTCTACGATCCACGCGCCCAACTCCTGCGCATGTTGCCGCAGCAACAGATTCAGCGCATTCTTATTGGCATCGCACGATCCTCGACTGATCATGGTCGCCAGAATCGGTATCCCGCCCAAAGCTTTTATTTTTTGCACTTCGGATGCATTCGAGTAATACGCATCCAATGCAGTACGCGAATTTGAACACATATCATTTGTGCCGTTCCATAGAAACACTTTCGTTCCCGGAACAACGTTCTGACCCCAGCGCTCAGTACTCAATAAATCATTGTCCTGAGCCAGCATCGAACTCAAACCATAATTCAGGAAGGTATAACTGTTGGCTGTGGAGACGTAGGGCGCAGCAAGCCACACCGCAGTCCCCGTAAAACCAGCAGTCAAAGAATCACCAACGCCGATCACGCTGTAAGCATTGCGGCTGGGGACAGAGACCGGGTAGATTGGCAGACTTAGCCGTGAAGCGACCTTCTGCTGCACATAATGAGAGACCAGATAAACCTGTGCCGGGCTCAACACTGACGAATACACCGTAGCGTACTGAATCGAACCAGCCCACCCCTCGGTCGTCCCGGTAAATGCGTCACCATAGAGATATGTTCCGGTTGTAGTTGCAGCAGCTGCCGTCGATCCAGTCGATACATACGGATCTTCGACTCCATCGACATAAACGCGATCCGTCGTATCGAGCGCCAGCGCGAATACATGACAACCACCAAAGGCTTGCGCAGTAGTGGTTGCTACCGCGCCTCCACTCTGGAAGGTCGACCCAAAAAACGCAACACCTCCCGTTTGCGTCAGGTTTTGGCTACCCAGCCACAACACTCCGCCCGTACCACTCGCCGACGGGCCCCACAATGTGGGGTACTGGTTTGCAGGGTATCCGATCAACCCCGTTCCTGACGTTACAGGTAAAGGATTAGCGCATGTAGCGATCACCACCGTCTTGAACGTCGTAAGCCCTGAATTGACACATTGAAAAGCATTGTTCGCCATCGCTCCATTCAGAATGCTCACACCATAGATCATCCAGGTAGGCGCATTCGCTCCCGAGCAAAACGTCGCGTTGTGACCTGCCCCGGAGATATCTGTGACCGTCGTTCCGGTGCCATCCAGAAAGGGCAGTTCCTGCACCAAACCCGCCGTAACCGGGTTCGTCACCGCAGCAGCCGCGCCAAGGTTCGCGCGTGCTGTCGCTGTGTTGGCCACGTCGCTGAGGTTGTTGGTCTTTTGGAGTGCGCTGGCGGTATCAGCGGCGATCGCGGCGGCCTGGGCTGCGGCGGCGGCACCGGCTGCGTCGAAGGCGGTGGTGGGTTGGGCGGCGGCGGTGCCGAGCGTGGGCAGGCCACTGAGGCTGCTGTACGCTCCGCTGGTGGCTACCGGTGCGATGGCGATGTAACTGCGCGCTCCGGAGAGGACAGTGGTGGCGCTGGGGGTGCCGGTGCCGAGCTGTGCGGTGGGTACCAGGCCGAACGAGTCGAGCGCTGCGTAGCCGTTGGCCATGCCTTTGTTGGCGGTCTGCTCCGCACCGACGATGCGGGAGTCGTTACCCTGGGCGGCGGTGCCGGCGGTGGTGCCGTAGACGACCGAGGAGCTGCTGCTGCTGACGGCGACGGGCAGGCCGTTGACGCAGATGTACTCCTGGCCGCCACCGTAGTTGCGGATGTAAATGGTGGCGTTGATGCAGGGGCTGGGTGCGGGTGCGGTGCCGTAGCTGACCTGCAGCATCTGCGCCGTAGTGGTGGCGGCCGTTGGGGCATAGGCGTCGAGCGCCCAGGTGGCGCCGGTGATGTTGGGGATTGTGCTGAGCGTGAACTGGCGGCCGCTGCTGACGCTGCCAGTGGAGGTGTCGACCACCTGGATGTTGTAGAGGATATGTGCAGGCGTGGTGTAGGTGCTGTCGGGGACGTTGCAGGCGGGCGTGATGGCACCAGCGACGATGCTGCACTGGATGGCGTAGGGGCCGTTGAGTCCGCCGCCGCCCTGAACGAAGGGGATGGCGTTGCCGTTCTGGTCGACACCGGTGATGTAGATGTTGCCAGTGGGGATGGCGACACCGCTGATCTTGAGGATGCTGGCGGTGATGCTGGTGGTCTGGGCGTGAGCCACCGACACCAGTCCGCAGAGCAGCAACACAATCGAGGCGACAAGTTTCTTCATGAGAGTCTTCCTTGGGAGAGGTTGGCTTAGCATCCGGTGACCGCCGTAATGAGCCCGAGCGTAATCGTGAAGACGCAGCTTCCGGCGGTCTTTGTGCCGGAGAAGGTCGAGGTTCCATTGATCTGGAGCGCCGAGGTGTGCAGGTTGATGGTGCCGCCCCAGAGGTCGACCAGGTTGTGCAAGCCGTCGACACGGAACCCAGTGGATGAGCCACTATGCGAAGCAAGAACAAACGCCCCACTCCCCAGCGCACCGCCGACATCGAAGAAGCATCCAGAATCGGCAGCCTGTGTGATCGGCGAATATCCTGTAGCGATGTTGTTTGTGTAGCAGTTCAGCTTGGATCCCGCGGCTGGGACCGCCGCCAGATTCAAGGTCTGCGTCGAGACCGAATCCGAATTACTGTCTCCATCGACATGAGTCGAAAAAACAGTCCCCGGATTGTGCGCTTGATAGGCTCCTGACGTGTACCCGGAGATATTATTGTTTGCGACCGAGAGGTTTGGAAATCCGTTGTACTGAATCCCGTAGGTCATCGTATGGGTCGCCTGATCGTCGACAATACTGTTGTCGCTGATCGATACCCCGACATACTGCGCCACTCCTGACCCAGTTGCCCCTTGCGCCACCAGAATCCCCGGCCCAGCGACCCCATTGCCCGGATTGATGATGTCGTTTCCGGTCACTGTAACCGCTTCAAACGTCGCACCCGGATTCGTCGAAGAGGTCACCAGCATCCCGATGCCGGCGCTATTCGTATTGCGCACCGTGTTGCCCGTCACCGACACATTGCGCAGCACCTCCTGCCCATAGGCACTCAACGAAATGCCGGTGAACTTGGCCCCGTCAATCTGGTTACCCGATACCGTCACATCGCTGGCTGACTCCACGTTGATCGCAGGAGCCGTCTGCGTCCCCGCCAGGACCGGCGTTGCATGAATCGTATTGTGCGAGATCGTCCACTTCTTTCCTTGATTGACTGAAATTCCGAATCCATTCGTCCCATCGCAGGTAATGGTGTTGTTACTGATGATGACGTCGTTACTCTCCAGATTGGGGTCCAGCGCGGTATTCGGAGCAGGCGCACCCCCAGCCACTCCGCAGGTCTGCGGGTTGTTGGTAAAGATGTTGCCGGTGTAGACAATATGAGCCGTCCCGTACCCCAGCAGCCCAGTGCCAGAATCTGACGACGGCCCCAGCGTGGTGTTGCTCACCAGCACATTCTGCGCCAGAAACTGCAGCGCATCCTCGTCGTAGGCAGGCGAGATACCTGCATTGTGCAGATTGCTATCGATAATCGTAATGTCGTGCGTATAGGTGGCAGACGCCGACGAGATCTGCGGCGTGCCGAAGTGAACCATCCCACCATTCACCTCCACATGATCCAGCGTGACAAACTGCACATTCGCCATCCAGATAGCTTCGCTGGCTGCCGTTTGATGCGCCGTGTTGAGGTCAAGAGTAAAGTCCTGCAGCGTGATATTCGTGTCTAACGTTCCCGGTGGCGAACTCAAACCCTCGCGGGTGTTGATGATCGCTCCCGGCGCGAGGAGTTGCGTATTCGCAGCCAGTTGCAGCGTCGAAATACCCATCCCCTGACCTTGAATGGTGCAGTAGGCGGGCACGGTCAGCATGGTCGAAAAAGTAATCGTACCCGCTGGCAGCATAATCCTTCCCGGCGTCGTCCCATTGCAGACCGAGGCAATCACTGCGGTGGTAAGCACCGAACCAGCCGCTGGATACAGCACACTGTTCAGATCATTGACGGCCAACGTGGTACCGGCTGGCTGCACAACTGTCTGCGTGGCACTGGGCGTCGTGGTGAGCGCGCCGACGCAGGTGGTGCCGATGACGCAGCCGGGAGGGCCTTGCGGGCCAGTGGAGCCTAGCTGGAGCACGACGTAGGTGCCGTTGTGGCACATATACGCGGCCGGTCCCGATTGCTCCAGCAGCAGGGATGGCTCGGTGCAGCTAGAGGGGATGCCTGCCTGGGAGAGGATCTCCGGCGAGGGCACGGACTGGATGCCCTGGGGATAGCTGAAGTTATCCAGGGCGAAGGTTGAGCCGTAGACGTTGGGGACAGCGGAGAAGATGACCGGAGCGCCGATCGCGGCACCAGCGGCGTTCTGCTGTTGGATGGTGATGGTGTAAAAGATCGGCGAGCCAAAGGTCGTGTGCTGAGCGTCAGGGACGTTGAGACCGCCTGCGATCGCGCCGTTGACGACCGGAGCGCACAGAGGTTGATCCTTGAGCATCAGGCCCCAGGTGGGCTCGGAAAAGCTGATAGTAGTGCCCTGCTGATTGACCGCTTGTGCGCAGACAGTGGCGTAGGGGACGGGCTGGCCTTTGGCGAGCAGGTGCTGCAGGGTGATGTTGGTGGTGTATTGGGCGGCAGCGGGGAGGGCCGTGAGCGAGGCTACAACGATAAGCAGGAGGCGGCGCACGAGTGGCATGAGACGAGTCTCAGCCCGGCAGGGGTGGAATCAGCGCGCGAGGTTCGGAGGGGGTGAGCTTGGCATACCGCGACGAGCCATCGCGTGGAGGTTGTCGACGTAGCGGTTGAGCGAGGCGCGGGAGATGCGCCAGGGGGAGCCACAGGTCTCGACACGGATCTGGTAGCCGACCAGGTGGCCGACGTCGATCAGCTTGACGATGGACTTCGGATCGCAGTCGAGCATCTGGGCGCACTCGCGGACGCTCATGGTGTCGGAGAGCGGGAAGGGAAGCAGGTCCTCGTCGCGGCGGCGGCGGCCTTTGGCCAGCGGTGGGCGGTGATCGGCGATGCAGTAGCGGACGCGGAGGTTCTCGCAGTACTCGACCACCGAGGTGTAGAGGATGCGATAGGGGGACTTGGTGCCGACCAGGCGGTAGGCTCCGGGCAGCAGCCCGTCCTCGATCAGGTCGATGATAAGGCGGGTGGAGACGCCGAGGATCTTCGCGGTGCGGGCGACGTCGATATCCTCGTTGCGCTGGAAGGGCAGGACGAGCCGCGGCGACGGCTCGGCGGTAGGGCGGTGGCCTTCAAACATTTCGATTTGGAGATCGGTGGGCTTCATGGCGGAACCTCAGATGGTGGCGTGCTCCTGTGGGGCGGTCATGCGCTTGAGTGCCCAGTAAACGCGGTTAGCGTCCCCGAGGGTGCGGATAGTGGTGCTGCGGCCGATGGGGCCGCGGGGCGAGGCCAGAAAGGCATCGAGGCGAGCCTGCGACCAGCCCAGCCGATCCATCTCCCGCTGGATGCGGCGGATGTCGGCGTCACCAGCCAGCGTGACCTCACCGTGGATCTGGTCATGCCGGCCTTCGGTGCCCGCCTTCTGGGCCTCGCGCCGGGGGAGACGGCGGCGAGGCTTGCGGGCGGGCAGCTTGACGCCCATCAGACCCTGCAGGGTGTCGATGAGGCGGCGACCCTCCTCCAGCGTGAGCCCGGAGAAGCTGTCGATGGTGCGGCCAGTGCGCTGGCTGGCCCAGGCGAGCCGGTCTTGGCGGGTGCCGTCAACGTCGAGCGAGTGCGCCTCGTACTGCTTGTAGAGCACCTGCAGGCGGCGGAGCTGGGCGGTGGTGATGGCGGCGGCGATCATGCTTGGCCCTCGCACTTACAATTCAGGAGGCACCTTCTCCAGTTGAAAAATGCGACTTCATTACAGATGGGACAGCGTAGGGGACTTCCGCAGCTATTCTTCCCAGGACTTGATCCGAGGTTTTGTTGGCCTTCCGCGCTTGCGTTTGCATCGGCCGTCGCAGTTGGGACAGACGCACATGGCGAGGGAGCGGAGGAGTTTGCGGGCGGCAAGGATATCGCGTTCTCGTCTTTCGCGCTGGCGCTCGTTGAAGTCTTCCCTGCTGCATCGGATGGAGCAGAACCGGGATGACGATCCTTTGACTGGCCTTCCGCAGCCGTGCTGGCAAACCCTGGGCATGTTCGGTCGATCTCTTTCTGGTTGTGGTGCACGCCGCAGACTCCGTAGCCAGCGATGTCCTGGTACGGTGACTCGCCGAAGGCATCGCAGTCGGTGGCGATGCGCATCTGCTTATCGAAGATGCGGACCAGCAGCAGCGCATCGTCGTACCGGTGCGGGGGCACGCCGTCGGGAAAGAGCAGGCGGAGGAAGTCGCCAGCCTTGGCAAAGCTGCTGCCATAAGCGGCATTCTTCTCCGCGACCAGGTTGCCGATGTCGATACCGATTTGTTGGAGCGTCTTCATGCTTCGTCCTCATTGATCAGGGTTTGGAGGTACTGGCGGCCAGCCTCGGTGAGCGAGACTGGGTGCTGGCTGGATTCCCAGTCGACCGAGATGTACTTGCGTTGGTACAGCTCCCGCCGGGCTGTGCGAGCAGCCGCCCCAGTGGTGGAATAGGCCAGCGCCAGATGATCGTCGCTGGTAGCATCGCCGATGCCCAGTTCTTTCAGCTCCAGCGCCACCAAGTGGGTGTAGTGGACTGGGTTCGAAAGCGCGAGGATGAGGCAAGTACGATCAATCAGCTTGCGGTGCTGGCTGTAGAGTTCGTAGTTGAGCAGGACGCTCATCGGAGGAACGTCCAGGCTGCAAGTGCGAGGACGCAGAGACCGATACCGACGACGGCTCCGAAGCAGGAAGCGAGAACAATGGCCAGCATGACGGAGGGATTACTTTCGGACTTCATAGGGGGCTCTCCTGATTGAGATTGAGGTTGTCCTGACCGAGCATCTCCAGCACGGTGCGGTGGCCGCGCATGACGCAGACGACCTTGAGCATGGTCAGCGCCTGGTGCAGCATCTGGTTGGTGGATTCGGAGGCCTCGTCGGCGTTGGCGATGAGGTAGTAGCCGCCGGCGTTGGAGTCGCGCGAGGCTCCGATCTGGATGCCGAAGTTGAGTCGCAGATCCTGGACGAGGTCTTTGACGGCACGCGGCGTGACTCGCATACGGTCGCAGAGATCGCCCAGGGAGATGGCCTTGTCACGTCCTTGCCGGGGTCGCAGCAGCCGCAGCAGGGTGCGCTGATCGCTGCTGAGCGGGCACTTGCAGTTCTGGTTGGCATCGACCTCGTCGACGCGCAGCAGCACGCGTTCGGCGAAGGTGGTGAACAGACTATCGGAGATCATCTGCGGCATTGGAGCAGCTCCTGGGGGTGCTGGGAGAGTTATTCGCGTTCGGTGCTGAGCGCCTCGATGACACCGAAGGCCTTCTCTTCCGGACGCAACATGGAGAAGATGCGATCGAGGTGGGCTTCGGAGAGTTCGACCGCGACGTAGACCTGGGTGTCGATCTCCTCGGGGGCGTCGATCACCAGCCCGTCACCAGCAATGGCCAGTGCCGTGCTGGGGGGCAGCTTCTTCTTTTTGGTTTTTTCGGGGCGCGTGTGGCCCCACTTGTAATCCTTGGCCGGATTGGTGAGGATGTAGCCGCAGCCGCAAAGGCAGAGTTTTTCAGACATGGTCGTCTCCTGGGAATGGGTGAGTGAGGCGTTAGCGGGTGGGCTGCGTTGTCGGCTGCGCAGCCAGGGCGTTGCGGAGATCGGCGAGTGCATCGCCCAGCTCGCCGTGGAACTGGGCGAAGAACTGGCGGGAGTACTCGGCATATTTGGAGGAGCAGGGCGACGGCTCAGGCGATGGCTCGGCCGAAAGGTCGGCGGCGGGTTCCGGCACGTCCCAGAACTCGTCGAAGATCTCGGCTTTACGCTCGGCGGTCTGGCTGGCCCACCAGGCATCGAGCATCGCCTCGGTCATGCAGTGGACGTTGTGGTCGTCGGAGATGATCGTGAAGATCGACTCCGCCGAGCTGCGCTTACGGCCAGTGGCATTCATGCGTTGGGTGAGGGCCTTGGCGGTGGTCATCCGAGCACCTCGTTGACCGCAGCGGGATATCCGGCGAGAGCGCGGAAGTACTCCTGCTGGGCATCGCGTCGGGCTTGGATCAAACGTCGAGCCTCGTGGTCCTCATTGTCCGTGAGTCCAAACGTCATGGCACCGTCGTCCCAGAGTTGTGTGAAGTAGTCGGCCATTTCTTCGGTTACTCGTCCGAGGTTTTTTATTGCTGCCATTACGCGCTCGGGGCCGCCGGGAACGGTGAGGCCAACGGGGGGGCAGTGAATCTCTCGCGCCATTATTTGCCTGCCTTCTTCTTCGCTGGCTTCGCGCCTTCGAGGCGTTCAACCTTCAGCGAGGGAGACTTCTTTTTGACTTCGAAGCAGCGGGCGTAGAGGGAGGTGAAGAGTTTGACCAGGCGTTGGGGCAGATCGGCGATGCGAAGCTGGTTCTCGGCGTCTTTGCGGAGCTCATGGCGGGTGCGGCGGGTGAACATCTTCTCGAAGAGCTCGATGCGCTGGTTGCACGACATCGCAGCCCACAGTTCAATCACGGCATCTTCCTTGACGGTGATGGTGTTGCCGGTGGTGACAGTGGTAGTGGTCACCTGCCCCTGCAGGCGGAGCGAGTGCTCGGCCCCGGTGGGGACTGTACCGAAGCGCTGCACAAGAGCGATCAGCTCGTCCTTGGCAGACTCGTAGAGTTCGTCGTAGTGTTCGGCTTCATCGCGTACCTGTTCGAACAGTTCGACCATTTCGTCGATCTGCCGGGGCGTGGGATGGATGGGGTTCTGGGGGTCGAGGGTGTAGCGAGCGGGCTGCATGGATTCTCCTAAGTGAGTTCGGCGAAGGTGTCGGTGGTGGTGGGGGTGGCCTGCGGATGGACCGAAGGGGCGAAGGTGCGGGATTGGAGATAGCGTTCGAAGAGGACCAGTGCGGAGCCCTCGCCGCAGGCGAAGGTGTCGCCGCGAAACTGTTTGTGATACTCGGTTGGGTCGGTGACTGGCTGGGCGACGAAGCGGCCGTCCGCATCCATCCAGACCTCGTACCATCCACCGTTGAAGGTCTCCAGCGCGGAGCAGGCGTGGCACCAGCGCTGACCGGCGGTCACCGGCCCACCACCTTGACGAAGATGCCGGAGCTAAAGGTGTGGGCGATCTCCATGACCATGTAAATCGCGCAGCCCAGCAGGAAGTACTTGAGGAAGCGCGTGGCGACGCGGTCGGCGCGCCTGGTTGGGCTTTCGACTGGCGTCGGCTCGGGTGCGGCGACGATGCCCTGGTCGTAGCGCCAGGGGGTGTTGGGGGTGGGGGCCATCGGTTCGACGATGACGCGGCAGTTGGTGAGCGTGGTACAGCGGTCCTGATCCATCATCAGGACGCCGTTCTCGATCTCGAAGATGGCGTTAGTTTGTCTCACTGGACTCCTCCTGGGGTGTCTGTGTGGGGTTGGTTGGTGTGGGCGAGTTCAACGATCTGCTCGATGCCCCGGAAGAGTCGCCGTGCGGAGATATAGCGGCGCTTCTCGCGGCTGTAGATGTCGTCGGCGTAGCTGGCCTTGACCAGCGTGTCGATCTTTTTCTCGCTGAGCCTGGTGACGGCGCTCAGCTCCTGGGTGATGATGTGGCGGGCCATCTCCTGGGAGATTCCGGGCAGCTCAATAGCCGCGGTCAGACGGGAGTTCCACTGCTCCATCTCGGCGGCCCGCTGCTCGAAGGTCTGGCGGAGGCGGTGGCTGCCCAGCAGCATGATGCCGAAGTACGGACGCAGATCATTCAGCTCGCGGATGATCTCCAGGCAGGGCACGCTGAGGTGCTGGGCCTCATCGAAGATCAGCAGGCAGCGGTTGCTGCGCAAGCTGAAGCGCAGCGAGCTGAGGTTGGACTGCACATTGACGCTGCCGGGGATGCCCGCCGCCTGCAGTACCCGCAACACCAGCTGCGACGGCCGGATGTCCTGGCTGCAATAGATATGGAAGGCGCGGGGGCGATCCTCCTCGTGCAGGTGCGCTTTGGTGAAGCGCGCGACCAGATTCTCGGCGATGAAGGTCTTCTGCCCGCCGGGGCCGGAGTAGATGCAGACCATGCGTCCGCGTCCGGACTTGAGCGCGAGGCAGTGATCGAACCAGCTCTGCACGGTGGCGACGTTCTCGGTCTCGTAGAGCTTGCCGGAGTTCTCCGGGGTGGCGTGGATGGGGTTGGAGTCGAGGAAGTTGCGCACGGCCCGGCGGATGTTCTTCTCGGAGCCGCCGACCGAGCTGTAGCGGCCGTTGATCCAGAACGTCAGGGTGTTGACTGAGTAGTTGATGAAGCGCGCGAACTGCACCAGGGTAAGGTGGCTGGCAGCCAGGTAGCTGCGCACCTCCTGGCGAAGCTCGTCCGAGTTGGACTCGGCGGTGAGTAGTTCTCTCCGTTCTTTCACGGTCGACTGGCGGTACATTAGGCTTCCTCCTCAAAAAATGCAGTGGCGATATCGTGGGCGTAGCGGGGAGCGGCGACCGTGCGGGGAGCCTGCTCCATGGGGCGTTGGGTGATGTAGTCGCCGACGGCTGCCGGCAACATCGCGCGCTCGTGCAGCACCTGCAGGTCGGTCTTATGGCCCATCAGTGCGACATCTTTGTGCAGCGTGCGAATACTGTTGGCCGTGGCATTGCGCAGACGCTTGCGCTCGGCCATGCTGGCGGCGATCTGCGGCTGGGCGCTGGCGTTGTGGGCGACCAGCGTCTCCGGCTCGACGGTGGCGATGCGGCGGCCGTCGAGATCGGTGACCACGGCGGTGCTGAGGTCGTTGGGGTCGAAGTGGACCAGCACCTCCAGCTCGTTCGCCAGGTGCAGCGCAGCGTTCGAGTGAGGATCGCTGGCGACCAGGCGGCGGTTGCCGACGGTGATCGAGCACTCGCGCACGCGGCGCTTCTCGGCGCTCCAGAGCAGCGTCTCCAGCACCTCAGTGGGGACGGGCCGGGTCTGTGCCTGGGCGAACATCTCGTCCGGGGTGGCACCGTTCATGCCTTTGCCCTTGTGCCGGTGGGTGGCGTTGTACTCCTCCACCCACTCGACCGCCATGCGGATGAAGTGGCTGGCGATGACCAGGGGGGACTCCGCCACGCGGCCCATGCGCAGCAGCTTGCCGTGCGCGGCGGCCGCCAGTTGGGTCTGGTCAGGCTTGAGGTAGGCGTTGCCGGTGGTGTAGTGGGGGAACTTGGCATCGAAGCCACCGTGCATGGTGCCGAACATGCGCTCGATGTTTTTGGCCTGTGGATGGTAGGGCAGGCAGTGCTGGGCGACGATGCCGGCGCGGCGGAGAAGGCCGATGCGGTCGAGCGCGCGCATCTCCTCGTCGATCCACTCGCTGACAGCGGTGCGGGTGGCCAGGTGCGCTCCCTTGGCGACCTTCTGGTAGTCCTTGCCGTTATCGCAGTAGAAGATTTCGCAGGCTCCGTAGCGGCCCAGCGCCATGCGCAGCGCGGTGCCGATGGAGCGGCTATTCCCTTCAGGGGTCCAGCTATAGCCCACGATCTTGCGGGAGCGCATATCCATGATGCAGGTAAAGCGCAGGCGCATAGGAGCGCCATCCGCTACGCCCACGAAGCAGTCATTACGTGTAATGACATCGTGGATCATGTGGTCGCTGACGTAGATCTGGCCGGGGGCGATGTCCTCGTAGCTGCGGGAGAGGTACTGGCTCATCCGCTCCTTGTACTGGCGCTCGCCTTCGCGGGCCAGCACGGCGACCGGCGCCGGGATCGACTCCAGAAAGCGGCGTACGGTGGAGTAGCTGGGCAGCTCCTCCAGGGTGAGGTTGAGCAGCGCGGCCTCGCGGACCAGGGTGTTGTAGGCAGCGTCGGCGGTGGCGTAGGGGCGGAGATAGGTGCTGGCCACCAGCTTGGCGGCGGCGGGGTTCTGGGCGAAGAAGCGGCTGTGGCCCTTGTCGGCGCGCAGGTTGCGGGCGAGCCCGGCCAGCCCCTGCGACTCGTAGCGGCGCTTCCAGTTCCACAGGGTGGAGACGCTGAGCTTATGTTTGCTGGAGTTGGTCTCTACTATATAGAGCGCCAGCATATTGCTGGTGGTGACGGTGGCGCCGGACTGGAGGGTGAGCTGGCAGAAGCGGAAGCGGCTCTGCGGATCGCCGGTCCAGTCGAGCAGTGGCTGCAGTAGCGCGAGACGTTCGGTCGCGAGCCGCTCGGCCTCGGGCGTGAGGCCAAGCCGCTGCGCGACCAGGGGAGCAGGAGAAGGCTTCGCGGCGGCCACTACCGAGGCAAACAGAAGCGGCTGCTGCGGCACAGATACGGGTGTCGCCGAAGCCACCTCGTCCCCTGCTCCCAACTTGAGCCGCTGCTCCGGGGTAAGCGAGGCAGCGGAGTAAAGGGTGACGCCATCGATCAGGCGCGTGGGAACTTCAGCGCGGTGACGGCGGAAGAAGGTGGCCCGCGAGAGCCCAGCGGCAGACAGATATTGGTTGAGCGGGAGCCAGGCCGTCATGCTTTAGCCGCCTGACGTTCTTCGCGGATAGCAGATAGTTCAGCCCTGACGCGATTCCAAGACCAATCCAATTCCTCGGCCTTGTAGTAGCACATGGATGCAAATGAGCTTTCGATACCCAAGCGCCGCGCAACTAATGGAGTGATGCCCCGATGAGCGCCAATAGTGAGCTTCGCCTTTGCGTTCACCCACCCCTCAATCGACCGCGAGGAATCACGTTCGTGCAATGCCCTGCCAACCTCATATGCGACGGTCGACGGCATATAGGAGGAGCGCACGAGGTAGGTGCAGATGCGTTTCTTGACTTCCTCCTCGTAACGCTCATTCCCGATAAACCTCACCGACGGGAGCGAGATTCGGCTCTTGATGTGACGAGGGGCGAGGAATAAGTCTGCAAACTCTTCCTCCAGCGGTTGAATCTTGGCTAGTTGCTGGGGAAGTTCTTCAATGGGCGCTAGATCAAGTTCTTCTTCGGGTATTGGTCCAGTGAGCGCGATCGCGAAGAAAGCGACCATAAGAGCACCCATTTGGGTCAAACGTGTCGGCCGATTCATGCAGCACGTCCATTCCGACGTGCCAGCTCACGCTCTATACGTTTTTCCTCGCGTGCAAGCTCTTCTGTAATTCGTTTCGATATCGATCTGCCCTTTGCAACTCGGGCAACGATAGAAATGCTCACATTCAAGCGCTTCGCGACCCTTGCGCATGTCCCCCTGTAAAGCGAATGTCTTAGGGGAGCTATCGACTTCGTGCTAGCCTTCATTTGCGTCAGTAAGTGAACCATACAGAAGAAAGGTATACAGAGGCTCTGTACGCCCTGTCAAGTAGCATTCTTGTGGCAAAAGGAAAATCCACAGATCCGAGGTTGGCGAGATGGATTCACGACTGGCGTGAGTCTTCAGGAAGAACACGTCTCAGCCTGTCCCGCGAACTAGGTGTCACTAAGAACACGGTGTCAAATTGGGAGCTTGGTCAGAATGAGCCGAGCGTCGAGATGCTCGTGCGTCTTTCCGACCTCGCAACGGAATCTTGGAAGTCTTTATTTTTAGATCATGCGAAAGGTAAGTCTGGTCTCACTGGAAGCGCTATCGATGGAATCGTAGCGATGGGCGCAGATTTAGGAGACGTTGAGGCGCGACAGAAGCCGAAGCAGAGTCCCAATTTTGCATCGATTCCTCTGTTCATGGGCTTTGCTGGGGCAGGTGATGCGCGACTTAACGACAACGAGGAGCGCGAGGGTGTCATCAGCGTTCCACGTAGCCTCTGCGCCCATCCAGAAGAAACAGTCTGCATCCGAATAAGTGGCGAGAGTATGGAGCCAACAATCAGCCGCGACTCAATAGTTGCTATCGACCGATCACAACGCAGGATCGATAAATTACTCGGCCGCATTGTGGCTGCGAGGAACGACGATGACGGTCTGATCGTCAAGCGCTTGGTGCGAATAGAAGGGCGCGATGTCCTAGCTTCTGATAATCCGGGTTACTTTCCAAAATACCTTGATCAAGGTTGGTTCCTAATCGGCCGTGTGGTGTGGTGGATCCAGACTACGGAGGGACGATAGATGGCAAAGTGTGACGTCTGCGGGAGATGGGCAGGTATATTTTCCAGCCGCCATTCGACTTGTATTGTGGATCGAATCGTGGTCGATCTATTTAAGCCGCTCACAAACTACGACATGCATGAGCCGCTTGAAAGCCCCGCCATGTCTTTTGGGTTTGGCAAACAATTCACTCGTAAATGGAGTGATCAAGGACTCGCACTCCTGAGAAAGAGGGTAGGACGTGTTCTCCACTACCGTAAGCTTGAAGATCCTGCAGTTATCGACGCAGTAGTTGCCCAACTCGTGCATCTTTCTGATTCAGGAGGCGGGGCCAGGGATCTTCGAAAATGGTGCCGAGGCAGCGAAGCCCCACCCGCAGTGTATGGTCTTGAAAAGTGCTGGATTGGGCTATTGGAATGGTGCATGATCAGTGTTTGGGCGACAACTGATGCAATTGAGCGATACTTCGACTTCTATGAAGATGTCTTCCCATACATGCAGTGCACGTCGTTCGCCTGTCGTCTTGCTTCACATGCTGCCTTTGATGGCTTTATCGCCAGGTCGAACGATCCAATCTGGAAGACGCTGATTCCTCCGTTTGGTTGGGCCTGCAATTGCACCGTATTGTCTTTGCACGGGAACGATCAAAGTGTTACTCCAGAGGCAAATAAACCCGCACTGGATAGATTAGACCCGAAGCTCATTGCATCGTGTGTTCGATGGGAATACCGAAAGCCGACTGAGGTGTTGAAGATATTAGATTGGTAGCCCTCCCGCAGGTCGTAGTGCTGACGCCTCCCGAATCAGGGGGGCGTTTTTGCGTGTATTTATCTCAAGCTCGCCGCGTCGGAAGGCCTAGAGCGGGCGGGCGGGGGTGTGCGGCTAGTCTGCGTGTAGACCTGATCGGTCGGCTTCTCCACCTATCTCGAAAGGATGTGGGGGACTCCAGAGCGGGATTGGGCGGCGGAACTCCTGGGCTGCCGTCCATTCCTTACCGCCTGGGGAGGCCGGGGTCGCAAGTGAGGCGGCAACGTGGCATCGGCACAACAACTCGCATGGCTGAAGACGATGGTGGCTCCGGCCCAGCTCAGCCAGCGGCAGTACCGGATTCCGGCGTCGGTGACGTTGGCGCAGGCGATTCTGGAGTCGAGCTGGGGCACGTCGCAGCTGGCGCGGCGGTGCAACAACTACTTCGGCATCAAGGCGCTGCCCGGGCAGGAGTATGGCGAGTTCCCCACGCACGAGGTCGTCCAGGGCCGGACGGTGGCGGAGATGGCTGCGTTTGCGCGGTACCCGAGTGCGATCGAGAGCTTCGCGGCGCACGCACGGCTGCTGGCGGAGGATCCTCGGTACGCCCCTGCGATGCGCCATGTGGACGATCCGCTGGCGTTTGCGGTGGCGATCCGGGTGTGCGGTTACAGCACGAATGGGACGTACTCGCTGCTGCTGTCGCAGCTGATCGACGACTACAAGTTGGAGCAGTACGACCTGCCGGACCCTCCCCAGGGCGCGGCGGGGATGGCAGCAGCCCAGGAGGCGGCATGATCCAGGTAGCGATGACGCGGCAGCAGTTTGTGGCCAAGTGTGCGGAGCTGAAGGCGTCGCAGGGCGTGGTCTTTACCGGCGACAGCGGGACGATCAGCAAGAGCGGGATCAGCGCCCACTACGAGTTCGATGGCAGCGCCCTGATGGTGTGGGTGCAGAAGAAGCCGTTTCTGGTGACGTTGCAGTATGTCGAGAACCAGATACTGGCGTGGCTGGCGGGGTCTTAGGCCGCCCAAGAGTTTTGTGCAGGTAAATCGTTCGACCAGGAATAAGGAGCAATCGCTATGACGTTTATGGGAGTTTTGGAAGCAATCGGCAAGGATTTCGAGAAGGGCCTGTTGTGGGCGATGCAGTACGCGGTTCCGGTGGAGCGGCTGGTGGGGTTGATCTATCCCCCGGCGCTGCCGGTGACCACCGCGATTGTGGATGCGACCACGCTGATCCAGACGGCGGTGCTGCAGGTGGAGCAGAAGTTTGCGGCCGCCGGCAAGCAGTCCGGGACTGGCGCGCAGAAGTCCGCCGAGGTGCTGGCGCTGGTAGCGCCGATCGTGCAGTCGACGCTGGCCAAGGCCGGGGTCGCTGGGGCCGACAGTGCGTATGTGTCCAATATCGTGGACGCGGTCGTCGCCATCCTGAATGTCCAGATGGCTCCTGCGACCCTGACGGCTGCCCCGGCTGTAGCTGGCGCGGCTGCCTAGTTTTTACCGAGATACCACCCAAAACCGGCTGGGCGGCAAAGGCGGTGCGTGTGAGCGCGTACCGCCTGATAAAGGGAGACTTATGAGAGAGTTGACGACGCAGGAGCAGGCGGACCTGGATTGGGCCTACGGGTACAAGGCTCCGTCGCAAGACCAGATAGAAAAGTATGCGGCTATCAATACAGCAGCCAAAGAGTTTGAGCGGGTTGTGATTCAGACGTGCCCACCAAGTGCAGACCGAACGTTCGCTACCCGACAGATTCGGGACGCTCGGATGACCGCCAATCGGGCGATCGCATTGCATCGGGAATCGGCTTGAGCGAGATGGCATTCGACCTGGAGTTCGAGCGGCAGTTGGAGGCGGTCTTTGGGCCGCCTCCGGAGCCAGGGGAGAAAACGCCCAGGAGCCTCCAGGACGATTCGGGCTGTACTACTACACGTTGGAAATTCTTCGAATGCCCCTTACTAATTTTTCCGGGCGAATTCGGGGCATCAGGGGGTCGCATGAAACGGGTAATTCTGGACTGGCTGGCGGGTAGGAAGACTTATCTGGTCGCCGCCGGGGTATTTTTGGGGGTTCTGGGTCTGGTGTTCTTTGGCCGGCTGACTCCCCAGTTGGCCACTACGGTGGTGGTGCTGGCAGTGCCAGCCTTTGCCGCCACCTTCCGTAGCGCGCTGGCCAGACACCAGCAGCAGGAGTTGGTGATCCTGCAGGCGATCGCCGCCGCCGGGAGAGCGGCCGCTCTCCATAATGATGTCGCCCTGGTGAACTCGCTGCGGTCGGCGGTGCAGGGATCGGTGGAGCTGGCGCAGCAGGTTGCCCAGGAGAACACCCAGGCTGCCAGTCAGCATCAGTCGGGGGTAACCGCCGGATGAATAGCTTCGGATTTGGGATGACTCCGGCGACGGATGGGGGGAAGCGGGTGGATGTGCTGGGGAGCGGCCTGGTGCTGGGCACTTCGATCGTGGGCGGGGGATCGGTGGTGTATGCCGCCTTCGAGCTGATCCAGGCTCAGCCTGACCGGGCGTTCCGGCTGCTGCAGTCCTGGGGGCCGGGATTTTTGCTGGCTCTATTTATTGCCTGGAGTCTCAGCCGGATCGTGAACCGGGCGATCGATGTGGCGGAGAAGGTAGGTGGCCGGGTGGCCTTGTCGTTGGAGAATGTGGCCACCGAGCAGGGCAAGCAGGCGCTGGCCCAGCAGGCCGCGGCGGATAAGGATGACCGTCAGCTGCAGGAGATGCAGACGCTGACCGCGCTGACCGCCCAACGCAGCGAGAAGACGTATGCGATGTTGCAGTCGTACCACGAGGACATGCAGGAGACGTTGCGGCGGATTGAGCAGAAGTTCGACAACAGGATCGCGGGAGAGGAGCAGAGCAAAACATGAGCTACGGGGCAGTTGCAAAGTCGAAGCGGATGCGCGGAATGATTCTGGAACTGTTGCAGACCAACCATGACCAGCAGCGGTCACGGTTCGATAGCAGCATGTTGTGGAGCGCGCTGGTGCGTGGGCTGGGGTTCGATGCCAGCGAGAACGACGTGATGACGGTGCTGCAGGATCTCAATGGCCGCAGTTACATCCGCTATACCGAGATCAAGAACCCGCGCCAGGGAGTGTATCGCATCGTGCAGATCGAGCTGATGCCCAAAGGCCGTGACCTGCTCGAAGGCACAATCTCAGATCCCGCCGTGGAGGTATAGCGTGACGGCGAAAGCAATCTCCAAAGCGAGACCGAAGACGGGCGATGCCCGCAAGACCAATCAGCCACTGAAGATCGATCGCCTGCCCCCGAGCGTGCACCATACTATCCAGGCGCTGTACGTCCAGGGAGGCAAGGTCTGGACGGAGATCGAGGAGTTGTCGGCGATCCCAAAGGATAAGGGCGGGTTTGTCGACTGGGAGAATCTCCCGACCGAGGTGCTGGAGTTGTTTCCGACGCGTCGGCTGCCGCACAGCAATCTGCATCGCTGGTTCGATCTGCGGGTGCGCCAGGTGCGGACAGAGACGCTGCGGCGTGCTGACCAGGCACGCGAGATCGCCGAGGCATTCGCGAAGTCGAATATGGTGAACGGCGACGAGGCTGTGATCAACGCCTCGCGCGACGTGCTGATGGGCGTGCTGACCGAGGACTCCAGCGAGGTGGGCCGCATGAACGCCGCCAAGGGCCTGCTGAAGCTGGCCGAGGTGATGCAGAAGGCCAAGACCAACGAGATCCGCGAACGCAAGGTCTCGGTCGACGAACAGACCCTGCAGGTGAAGCTGGATGAGATCAAGCAGCGCACCGAGAAGCTGATGAAGGCCGTCGAAGGCGGAGACCCGAATGCGCCGGTGCAGCTCACTCGCGAGCAGCTGCTGGAGCAGGTAAAGGGAATCTATGGCATTGCATGAGATTCTGCTCCCCTACCAGAAGCGCTTCATCGCCGACACGTCGTCGCTGCGCATCTGGAACAAGAGCCGTCAGATCGGAGCCTCGTTCACGTTCGCGCTGGACGGCTCGCTGGACGTTATCAAACGCAAGCGCCTGAAGATTTACCTGTCGCGCGGGCAGCGGCAGTCGAACGAGCTGGGGCGGAAGGCGAAGGAACACATGGATGCGCTGGCGCTGATCGAGCGCTCGGCGGCTGGTGCGCAACTCACGACGGAACTGCCGGGCGGACTCTTCGAAGGCGTGGAGATCACCCAGACGACCGTCGATATTCCATCGACTGGATCCAGAATGATCTTTCTGCCGGCGAACCCGGACACGGCGCGCGGCTACTCGGGCGATGTTTACCTGGATGAGTTCGCGTTCCACAAAAATGCGAAGGCGATCTATGCCGCCGTGTACCCGTCGATCACACGAGGGTACGGCATCAGCATCGGCTCAACGCCGTTTGGCGAGTCGGGAATGTTTTACGAACTCTGCGAGAAGCAGAGCGGCTACTCGAAGCATGTGACCTCGATCTATGACGCGGTGGCCGATGGGCTGGCGCGGAGCGTCGGTCTGGACGACGAACAGTTTATCCAGACACTGCGCGATGGCTGCCCGGATGAGGACATCTGGCAGCAGGAGTATTGCTGCAAGTTCATCTCCGATGCGACCAGCTATATTCCGTGGGATTTGATCCAGGGCGCCGAGTCGATCGACGCGAGTGTGGATCTGCCGAAGTACTTCGTTCCGCGCGGGGAGTTGTACCTGGGCGGCGATATCGGGCGGCATAAAGACCTGACGGTATTTGTGCTGCTGGAGAAGCTGGGCGATGTGTACTGGGTGCGCGCCGTGATCCGGATGCGGGGCAAGAAGTTCGCCGAGCAGCGGGCCGTCGTCGAGAGCCTGATGGATGCGTTCCCGATTCGGCGGCTATGCCAGGATGCGACCGGCATGGGAATGCAGTTTGCCGAGGAGCTATCGACCCGCTACGGCACCTCGCGCGTCGAAGGCGTGTCGTTCACGATGGCAGTGAAGGAAGATATGGCGGTTCGCACGCGGCGGCAGTTTGAGCAGGCGACGATTCGTATTCCGGAGGATCGGAACTTCCGCTCGGCGATCCACGCGATCCGGCGCATCCCGACCGCGGCGGGTCACTTCCGCTTTGATGCCGAGCGCAGTGACGCAGGACACGCCGATGAGTTCTGGGCGTTGTCGCTGGCGCTGTTGGCGGCCGATGGGAAGCAAGTGCAGCTCGGCATGACGACCAGCACTACCCCGAATTTCTATACGCAGATGAGAGGTTACTGATATGGCGGACGAACAGGCCGTGCCCGCACTGCCGCCTTCGGGCGAGATTGTTACCAGCAACGCGCTCTACAACACCCAGGTCTCGCTCTACCGCAATGCGCTGGCGTTCGGTGGATCCACGAGCCCGAGCATGATCTGGTCGTCGATGCTGCGCGACGATGGCAGCGCCATCCTCTACTACCGCGAGATGGAAGAGAAGGACGTCGACGTCGGCAATGCGCTGGACACGCTGAAGCTGAGCGTGCTGAAGCGCAAGCACACCGTCACGCCATTCGACGAGTCTCCCCAGGCGGAGGAGGTGGCGACGTTCATCCGGGCAGAGCTGGACAAAATCCCGAACATGCACGCGGTGCTGGATAACCTGCTGGATGCGACCGGCTACGGCTTCTCCCTGGGGGAGATGGTCTTCGACGTGAGCATGGGGCAGGCCTCGCTGCTGGACATCAAGGATTGTCCGCAGGAGCTATTCCTATTCGGCAACCGGTTCACGCCGCAGATCGGCCCACTTCAGTTCCTCGACAGCCCGTATGCGAGCGAGGGCACACTGGTTCCGGAGAACAAGTTCCTCATCTTCAGCTACCGTTCGCGTTCGCGTAATCGCATGGGAAGGCCGCTGCTGCGGAGCATCTTCTGGGAGAGTTGGTTCAAACGCAATATCCAACGGCTATGGGTGCAGTACGCGGAGAAGGGGCCGGGCACGGCGGTGGTGCGGTACCAGGACTCCGACAATGCAGTCGAGAAGCAGAAGGCTGCCGACCTCGCCCAGTCGTTGATCACGCAAGTAGCAGTAGGTGTGCCGCAGAACTTTGAGTACGACAAAGAGCTGCTGACGATGGCGCGGTCGATGGACCCTGCAGTGTATGAGCACTTTTACAAGCTGATGCAGTTGAACATCGTGCGGCGCGTACTCGGCGAGACGCTGACCAGCTTCGGCAGTGAAGACGGCAAGGGCAGCCAGGCACAGGGCAAGACTCACGCCGATACCCTGGAAGGCCGCTCGGTGGAGATCTGCCGTGCGCTGCAGGCGGTGGTGAACTGGCAACTGGTGCGGCCGCTGGTGCTGTGGAACTTTGGCCCGAAGGCTCCCATCCCGACATGGGGCTACGACCTGGAAGAGGCCGAGGATCTGACGGCGCGGCTGGCGATCGACAAGGGCGTGCAGAGCATGGGCGTGGCGCTCTCCGATGGCTATGTGCGCCAGCGGTACAGTATCCCGGCGATCGACAAGGATGATGTGGTGCTCAGCCCGAATGCGGCGGCCGGGGTGACGATCGGCGACACGGCACAGCCGGCATTCAGCGAGCGGCACACCTCGGAGCATCAGGCCCAGGCGAACCGTGACCTAGCTGAGTTTGATCGCGTGGCGGCCGAGCTGCGCGGCGATGCGGTGAATCTGATGCAGCAGCGGGTGGCGGAAGTCGCCGATGCGCTGCGGCCGGGAGGTCGATGATGGACTGGAGTGTTACTTACAAAGATATCGTACGACTGCTGGCCATTGAAGCGGCGGCTCGGACGTTGTGCGAGAACGTGACGCATGTTGGGCCGTTTTCGATTCCAGCGGTCGACCAGTGCGACCTGATCGTGCTGCGCAAGGCACTGGGAGTGTCGGCCTAGTGACTCGGCGCATCCCACGCGACACCGGCATCCAGTTCCGCCTGGGCGAGCTGCTGGCCAAGCATCTGGCTGCGGCGAACCTGCTGGGCCGGATGCAGATTGCCCAGACGGTCTTAAAAAAGACTGGCCGCGCGATCCCGGTGTCGCAGCTCTCGCACAAACCCGCGCGCAGCTTCGCGGAGTCGATCGACACGAGCGGTGGACAGGATGGTCAGGATGGCCAGACGCTGGCGCTGGGCTTTCGCCTGGATCTGCCGGCAGACACCCCGGCCGAGTATCTGCGCAACCTGACTCCGGTGACGAAGGAGACCTACGACGGTCTGTCGGCGCAGTACAAGCGCGATGCGTTTACCGTCTCGGGCGTGAGCGATGTGCGCCTGGTGGAGAAGGTGCGCGACGAGCTGGTGCAGGTGCTGAAGGATGGCGGCACGCAAAAGGACTTCGAAGCGGCGGTGCGCAAGATCACCAGCGATGCGGGCGTCGCGCAGATCAACGCGTTCACACTGGACACGGTGTTCACCACCAACATGCAGAAGGCCTACTCGCTGGGGCGGTACGAGCAGATGAGCGATCCTGACGTGCAGGATGCGTTGCCGTTCTGGCAGTACATGACGGTGGGCGATCTGCGGGTGCGGCCGGAGCATCGGGTGATCGATGGCTTTGCGGCGCGCAGCCAAGACCCGGTGTGGCGCAAGATTTATCCGCCCAATGGATTCAACTGTCGCTGCATCGTGATTCCGCTGCTGGCGGAGCAAGCGCCGGACGATGCGAGTGAGCCGGGGCTGGCTCGGCTGCCGTTGCTGGCGAAGGAACTGGTGCCGCAAGCAGGCTTCACGAAGGTGTTTGGCTGAGAAGCTCGCCGCCTACGCTTGGCTGGAAGCTAGTTGCGTGCGGGCCGAAATAGTATCCAAGCTGTGAGCAAGCTCTCCAATCAGTGGATCGATATCTTCGCGGCCGGCGACCACGGCGAGAAGGGTAATTTCTCGCAGGCCGACCTCGATCAGATCGTCGCGAACTACAACCCCGCACATCATGAGGCACCTGCCGTCGTCGGTCATCCGAAGACGGATGCGCCTGCGTATGGCTGGGCGGAGAGTCTGCGGCGGGTGGGCGACGTTCTCCAGGCAAAGTTCAAGCAGGTCGTGCCGGCGTTCGAAGAGGCGGTGGAGTCTGGCCGTTTCAAGAAGCGCTCCGTCTCGCTGTACAACGGCGCGAAGGGCTGGTCGCTGCGGCACGTTGGCTTTCTGGGGGCTGCGCCCCCGGAGATCAAAGGTTTGGCAGACATCAAGTTTGGCAGTGAAGACAACGAGTCGGTCGAGATCGACTTCGAGGAGGGTTCCATGGCAGGTACGCAGGATCAACAGGAACAGGCGTTCTTCGAGCGCATGACGGCGTGGTTCAAAAAGAACTTTGGCGAGGCGACGAAAGGCACGCTCGTGGAGGCCAAGAGCTTCAGCGAGGCCGATGCGAAGGCTGCGATCGACGCTGCGGTGAAGACGCTGCAGGCACAGTTCGATGCGCAGAAGGCTGAGTTTGCCGAGGCGCAGAAGAAGCTCGCCAATGCCTCCACCAAGTCGCGGGCTGCCGATGCCGTTGCGAAGTTGAAGACGGATGGCCGCTGGGTTCCGGCGTTCGAGAAGCTCGGCCTGGTGCAGATCTTCGACGAGCTGGCCAAGTCGACCGAGGTGGTGACCTTCGGCGAGGGTGAGACGGCCAAGTCGGCGACCGCGCTCGACCTGCTGGTGGAGTTCATGGAGCAGCTGCCCAAGGTGGTTCCGACCGCGACGGTGTATGCCGGACAGGCCGCTGGTTCCGTTTCGACGAAGGAATACAGCAAGCCGGGCTCGCGGGTCGGCGTCAACGAGAACTCGGTTCGGCTGCATGATGCGGCCGTCGCCTTCGCGGAGAGCAACAAGGTGGACTATGCGACCGCGCTGGATACGGTCTGCCGCAAGCATCCCGAGTTGACGATCCCCGGCAGCGCCGCAGTCGGCGCGGTCTAGAAATTCCCCAGGAGGGGGCTGGTTCGAGGTAAAGCATTACAGCCCCCGCATAATTGATAGCCCTAACGACAGGGCAGAAGGCGGTAAGCGATGGCAGCAGTAGCAACCACAGGAGTTTGCGGACAGTCTCACTCGCGGACCTATCAGGCCACCGCGGCCAACCAGCTTCGCGGCCTCGCCCTGGTGCAGGGTGCGGACGATGCTCACCTCTCGACAGCAGCGGCGGCCAATGCCCAGGCTCTCGGGGTTCAACCCGAGTCGACGTTGTACGCAGGCGATCCCATCAGCGCAGTGCTCTGGGGCGAGACTACGGCCATTGCAGGCGCGGCCATCACCGCGGGCCAGTACGTCATCACCAACGCCGCCGGACAGTTCGTTCCGTCGAATGCGATTGGCGACAACGTGGTCGGTCGCGCGATCAGCTCTGCCGCAGTGCTCGGCGACGAGTTTGTGATCTTTGTCAACCCTTTCATCCGGTAACTAGCCGGCGCGGTAAAAATTCTCATCCGTCCCTGACGGAAGAAGGTGAGTACACAGATGGGCGGATTTGCAACTCCTCTCGCAGTCGGAGGCCTGAACGTAGCGGCCTCCAATATCGCCAAGGCGTACGTCAACAACTCGCTGATGGGCGATCTGCTCGCTCCTCGCGTGCCGATGGATCGGCAGACCTTCCAGTATGTGGTTCATGACCGCAGCGCGATGCGTCTCGATGCTGCTGGGCTGCGCGCTCCCGGTGCCGCACCGCAGAACATTCGCTCCAGCTTCTCCGTCCTGCCGTACTTCTGCAAGTCGCACGCCTTCCAGGCTGACATCCCGTACGAAGTCGAGCAGACCGGTCAGGGCTTCGGGTTCTCCGAGATCCTGAAGGCCACCACCAACATCCAGCAGAAGCTGATGCTGGAGCGCGAAGTCTACCTGGCGAACCTGGTCACCAACCTGGCCAACGTTCCTAACGGTCTGGCGCTGGCCGGGGCCAACATGTGGGATAGCTATCTGACGGGTGGCACCTCGCAGCCGGTTGAGAACGTGGAAGCGGCCAAGGCTCTGGTACGGCAGAGTGGCGTACAGGCCAACCTGTTGATTCTTTCGGACCCGACCTTCGTCGCGCTGCAGAACAACCCGACCATCATCGATCGCTTTAAGTACACGACGCGCGGCGCGATTACCCTGGACGATCTCTCCACGGTCTTCGGCATCAAGACGGTCGTCGCTTCGGCGGTCTCGGTGGACAAGAATAACGTGGTGTCGTGGGTCTGGGGTCAGACGGCGGTGCTGGCGTATGTACAGCCGGTCAGCAACCAGCAGGACCTCTCGGCGCTCAAGACGTTCGTTTGGACCGGAGCTCCGGACACGGTCGATGGCTACGGTGTCATCACCGAGCCGAAGTATCCGCTATCCAGCAAGTCGACGCTGGTCTCCAGTGACTGGTACTGGGACGTGCGCATCACGGCTCCCGAGACGCTGTACACCTTCACCAACACCTGTGCCGCTCCTGTGATGGCTGCAGTCGCCGCACCGGCCGCCAACTACTAACGTCAACGCGTCTGCACCAGGCGCGGGCTTCGGCCCGCGCTGATGCTTCCAGGATCAAGAGGTTCTCACAATGGCAACCTACGAAAACGCGCATGTGGTGCTGCACAACAAGACCACCTACCCGCGCGGCTCGCGTATCGAGATGAGCGTCGAGCACGCCGCGCCGCTGGTCGAGGACGGCACGCTCAAGCTGGTCGAATCGGACCAGGCGAGTTCCGAGCCGAAGCCGCTGGAGTCGCTCACCAAGAATCAGTTGGTTGACTTCGCTGCCGCCACCTATGACATCACATTGTCGAAGTCTTTCAGCAAGGACGAGATGATCGCCGTGCTCAACAAGTACGCGGCCGACGCCGTCTCCGACCAGGTCTAACCCTCTCCGATGCCCTACGCCACCCAATCCGATCTGCTGCAGCGCATCAGCCTGGCTGAGCTCACGCAGCTCACCGATGACGCCAAGGTTGGTGCGCCCAACCCGGCCATCGTCGCGGGTGCGCTGGAGGAGGCAAGCGGGATGGTGGAGACCTACTGCCGTGGCCGCTATGTGACGCCACTGCAGATCTCCGACGCCGTCACCAGCATGACGCGTGACATCAGCATCTACTTCCTGTTCTCGCGCCGGCCGCAGAAGATGTCGGAGACGGTGCGGCAGCGGTACGAGGATGCGATTGCGCTGCTGAAGGACATCTCGACCGGGAAGGCCGCGCTGGATCAACCAGTCTCCGCGGCTGCTCCCCAGTCGACCACCACCGACTTCAGTACGCCGACGACGACCAACCTGCGCATCACCGACGACCAGATCGTGGGGTTCGTTTAGATGAAATGCACAGCAACGATAGAAGTAGCAGGCGCAACTCGTGAATGCGAACGAAACATAGGCGAAGAACACTTCGACATGGATGCCATGCATCAAACCACATTAAGTAACGATGGTGGACAAAGTGGTCTCTTGGTCAGGTGGAGTACTTGGCGAATGGTAAAGCCAGCAGCATCCGGCGGTGGACGATGAGCGTCACGGTCCAGGTAAATGCCAGCGAGGTTCTGATCGGTCTGGGCGAGTTGCGCACCAGCGTTGCCGACCGCAGCGCGATGCTCAAGATCGCCGGAAACCTGATGCGGGCCTCGGTAGCCAATACCTTCCGCGACGAAGGCTCCCCGGCGGGATCGTGGCCGCGCCTGGCGCTCTCCACGCTGCGCAACAAAAAGTACAAGGCTGGGCACAAGCTGCTGATTATGTCTGGGCGCCTGTTCGGCTCGATCACCTACGTGGCCGAGGATGGCACGCTGACCATCGGCACTAATGTCCGTTACGCTGCGGTGCAGCAGTTCGGTTCGGCTGACTATCGTGGTCAGAACATCGGGCCACTAGGCCGGGCAGACTCCGCGTACTACGACGCGCTGCGCGTCAAGGTGAAGGCCCATGAGTTTCTCCGCACCTACCGGGCATCGAGTGGTGATATTCGAGGCAAAGGCCCCGCAGGACGCACGCGCAAGCTGGTCTCCGGCATCCGTGCGCGGCGGGTACAGATTGCCGAGCACTATCGCCGCCAGAACATTCCTCCGCGGCCGTTCCTGGTCTTCCGTCCCGATGATCCGCAGAACATTGCCTCGGGTATTGAAGCGTACCTCGCCGGTAAGGCTCGGCGCATCGGCACGGTAACTGGCGGTGCCGCATGAGCCAGGGAACCCTTGCGACCCATCTTGCCTGGCAGGCGCTGGTAACGTTGCTGACGGCACAACTGCCCGCATTCAACGTCGCCGCGATCTCCGACCGTGACTTCAACGAAGCGGGCGAGATCATCATGGACCCGCCCAGCATCCGCATCTTCTTCGCGGGTGAAGTGGCGCGGGCGACCAGCGACTCGCAGCGGTTGAGCTACGAGGTGGAGGGAAGGTATGGCGTGTTGTGCGCCGATCAGGACCTCAGCTCGGTCGCGAATCAGGCCTTTGCTTCGGCGACCTTGCTCGACCAGGTGAAGTCCGCGTTGTGCGGCGCACGGCTGCTGCTGGCGGATGGCGAGACCACCGAGCCGGTGCAGTGGGTGAACACCGAGCCGCTGCCGGTCGACGGGATCGGCGTGGCGTACTCGCTCGGCTTTGTGGTTCCGGGGCTGGCCCAGTTTGCCGGCACGAACGCCCAGGGGGTTGCGTAATGGCTGGCAACGACTTTGTTCAGGTGCAGTTGACGGAGCGCGGCGAGCAGGTTGCTGGTGGCGCTCCACTGCGGCTCTCGAATGGCCGCCGCACGTTTTTGTTTGAGCCCGGAAAGACGCTGCGGGTTGAACGCAGCTACGAGTGGCTGGCAGTTCTGTCGCAGCATGCGACACACGATGGGGAGGCGCTGTTCGAGCTGGTTCCCGCGCCCGCCTTCTCTACCGATCAAGGTTGCACCGCCGCAGTTGAGGAGACCACGTAATGGCAAATTTCACGATGCAGAAACAGTCCGCCCGCAACCTGGTGCTCTCGAACAATACGCAGATCGCCAACGGCGGCATCCTGGCGGATGCGGCCCTCACGCTGCGGCAGCGGTTCGATCCCAGCACCGTCTTCGAGAAGACCGCCAGCTTCCGCACCGACAAGATGGATGCCGGTAAGGGTACCGAGTGGGCCACCAGCCAGCAGATCACCAGTTGGGATGTGAAGGGCACGCTGAAGGCTGAGGCGGATGCCGCGTTGCTGGGCTGGATGCTCTCGCTCTGCTTTGGTCAGGAAGTGGTGACGGGTGCGGCTGCTCCGTACACCCACACCTTTACCGTACCGAGCATCACCGCGACCATGCCGGTGACCACGATTTACGTCGAAGAGACCACTGGGGTGAAGTTCAAGCTGCAGGACATGGCCGTGAGCAGCGTATCGCTGCAGGTGCCGGAACGCGGTGCGATTACGGCCTCGGCCGACGTGGTTGGCACCGGTCGCTGGACGCCGGGTCCCATGATCGCCGCGCTGCCCGCGCTGGTGGCGGCGGACTATCTGCTGGGGTCGGACTTCACGGTCAACATCACGCCCGCGGCCGGTGCGCTGACGCCCTTCTCCGGACGGCAGAAGAGTCTCTCGATCAAGCTGGATCGTCAGGCGACCCCGTTCAAGGCTTCGGGTGATGGGTTGTATGCGGGTTCGGTGGCGAGCGGCATGGGTAAGTTCTCGCTGAGCGTGACCATCGCGGCCCAGGCAACCGATGACGTCAATGGCTGGTTCGAGAACAACACTGCGCTGGCGATCAGCGTGGCGACCAACCCGGCGCAGACCTTCCAGCTCGGATTCAACTTCCCGGCTGCGTACGTGAAGGCGAGCAAGCTGGGCAACGTCGAAGACAAGGTGATGTGGCAGTTGGAGCTGGACGAGACGACCTGCCTGCAGGTGGGCAACGCCTCGGCGATCAGCGCCTTCGTCATCAACAACACGCCGGCGTATTTGATCGGCGCATAGAGTTTTCCTCCACCGGGGTTCTGAGCGGGGCCCCGGTTCTTTTTCTTCTGCAGGACCGGATGCACCCCTTCGCATCCGGGCGGTTCGCACCACTTCGCGGACGCAAAGATTGGCGGGTTCCCTCAACCCGGTAGCACCCAAACCCCAACCTACAACCGAACGAGGGAGATCCCATGTCTGACCAGAAGCCCGCAGTTGTGAACTACGAACTTACCCAGGAGCGCGAGATTGTGCTGCTGGACCGTGGCCGCCAGTATCGGCTGGTGTGCCGCCGCATCACCGAGCTGGACTGGACCAGGTACTTCCAGGGCATCAGCATCACCAGCGAGCAGGACGGCCGCGAACGCATCAATATGATCGATGTGAACTCGCCGCGCCTGGCTCTGGCGGAGGCGGTGTTGATCGATGCGAAGGGCTACACCGTCAGCGACGGCCGTGGCATCACCGATCTGCCCGCGTGGCAGCGACGTATCCCGTTGGCGCACCGGTTGCGCCTGGGCGAAGTGCTGGCCGATGTGCGCCCTTCCAGCGCCGACGAAGAGCTAGTGATCGCGGCTGAAGGTGAGGTTATAAAGCTGGATGCGACGTTTACGGCTGGGGCCGATGGCAACATGGTTCGGCTGTGCGGACTGGGTCACAGCTTTTGTACGCCGACCGATGCGCAGTTCCGCCGCTACTCGCGGGAGTCGAGCCGCTCGCGGGTGGTGGGTGGGTCACGCTCCGGCAAGACCATCTACCAGGGCGCGCAGTTGCTGCTGGCGGATCTGTACAACGAGCTGGTGATCTCGGTGGATGGCTACACGGCCTATGGGGCCCCACTGGAGACTTATGACGTGATCTGCCGCGAGATGGACATGCTGCACAAGGTCATCGCGGTGCAGGAGCTGTTCCAGCCGCAGGAGATCAGCGAGCTGGCGATGGTGGCCGAGGATGCCGCGGAGGGTGCGGGAGAGTGATGAGCGCGCGCGGTGTCCATGTCGAACGGGATGCGGAGGGGCTGAAGATCGCCCTCCGCGAGATCTTCGAGGAAGCCTTCTTGCGCGAGGCCTCGGGCGGCATGGACGGCGCGACGGCTTCGACGATGGCGCGGATCGCCGAGGAGATGCCGCAGCGGTCGCTCTCGCCCGGGTACTACACGCGCGCCGAGTATCTGCTGGATCTGGCGACGGCGATTGAGTGCGGCGTGGGCTACTCGGCCGAAGTGCTGGGCCGCGATGATGCGCTGGGGTTGCAGGCGCTGAAGCGGGCACGCAACGAGTTTGAGCGAGACCATCCGGCGTGCAGCTGTGGAGCGCGTCAACACAGCCGATTTATCAGCCAGTGCCGCCGTTGCGGTGCGAAGTTCCAGGGGAGCCGAGACTAATGGCCACTGCGGTGCAGATCCAGATCAAGGTCGATAACTCCGCGGCACTACCGGGGATCGATGAGATCAACGCCAAGCTGAAGACGATTGGCATTGAGGGTCAGGCCTCGCTGAATAAGGCCAGCGAAGGGATGCGCGCGGTGGGTGGGCATACGGCGACCAGTCTGGACTCGGTGCGGTTGCTGTCGCAGGAGTTTGGGTTGCGGTTGCCGCGTGCAATCGAAGCGATGCTGAGCCGACTGCCAGCCGTGACGAACGCGCTCAGCAGCATGTTGGGCGTGATGGCAGGTATCGCTGCGGTACAGGTCTTTGTACACGTCGCTGAAGAAGCCTACAAGGCTTACGAGCAGTACATCAGCCTGAACGCGGCGGCAGATAAGTTCTACGAGACGCTCAAAAAGACGCAGCAACAGGACTTTGTGAATACGCGCTCGCTGGAGACAACCCAGCAGCGCATGGGTGCCGCGACGTCGACGGGAAGCCATGCGGCATCGGCTGCGAAGACGATGCAGGGCGGCACACTGGCGCAGTTGTCCTCGGGCAATATCGCTGGCGCGATCGCGATGCTGACCAGTGCGCATGGAATTGCCGAGGATGGTGTGACTGCACAGCAGCAGATGGTCGCGCTCGGTAAAGTGCAGATCGACCAGACGCACCAGCAGATACTCGCGCAGATCGAACTGAATCATGCTGGCGATGCTGCACTGGTTGGCAGCCACAAGGTCAATGCAGAGCTGGAAAAGAGAAAGGCGATCAACGCAGAGAACCGCAGCTTCGACCGTAAGCAGGAGATGTACTACGGCAACCGCACGCCGGGAACCGCTGGCGCGGCCGAGCAGGCGATAAAAGATGCCCAGGCGACGGCGGAGGCGCAAGCCCAGCTCACGGTGCAGGGACGCGAGCAGGCGTTGGAGGTGGCGAAGTATCGGCACCAGGCGACCGAGGCTGGGCTGGCGGGCGAGGCGCTGTACCACCAGAAGATGGTGGACGACACCGAAGATGTGCGGATGCACCTGTTGAATGCTGGCAAGGCGGCGGAGATTCCAGCGGCGGTGCAGGCAATCAACCTGAAGTATCTGGACGAGATGGATGCGCGGCTGCAGAAGCAGGCCGAGGCGGCGATCCAGACGACGCGTACCGCGCAGCAGTCGGGGCTGAAGGGTGCGGATCGGGTGCGTGCGGATCACAACAATGCAATCGACCGCATCAACTCCGATCGCAGTCTGGCGGACCATCCGGAGATCGCCGCGCAGTTGCGGATCGCGGCGAAGATCGACGAGGACCAGAAGCTGCGGGAGCTGGACCAGCAGTTTACCGATCACGCGCAGCAGTTGGTGGTGCAGCGGACTGACTCGCAGTTGAATGGGTTCGCGAAGATCAACGCCGAGGCGCAGCGGCAGAGCGATGAGCTGACGAAGAAGTATCGCGAGGAGACCTCGCAGTCGCTGGAGGCGCAGAAGCAACTGGCAGCCGGAATCAAAGCCATCCAGGATGCGGCGGCCGAGCAGCGCAGCCAGCTCGCACAACATAACGCCGAAGAGGATCTGCGTTACGACCAGCAGGCCTCAGAGGCGGAGAAGCGAGTCCGCGAGAATGGCATGATGGGCTGGCAGGAGAGCTACCGCAACGCGATGGCGGAGATACAGGATGCCGAGAAGGCGCGGCTGGCGCGGCTGGCTGAGGATGCGCAGAAAGAGGGTTTGACCTGGCAGGAGGTCGCCCGTCGACGCGTGGATATCGAGCGGCAGGCGGGGGCGGAGGTCCAGCAGCAGAATCAGGAGATGCAGAACAAGATCGCGGGTACGCTGCAGTCGGCGTTTACCGATCCCATCGGCACCATCAAGAGCAAGATGGAAGAGATGATGTTCCAGATCATCGCGCAGTGGGTGAGGCAGACGACTGCGTTCAAGGGTTTGTTTGGCAACATGCTGGGGGGCATCACGCCGGGCGGTGCTCGCAGCGGTGGTGGTGGACTGGGTTCGATGGCTTCGGTTGCGAATGGAATTCTGACCGGGACCAGCGGCATCAGCAACGGGCATCCGGCGATGCAGAATGAGAGCATCGCAGCGGCGGCGGGAGCGGGCGGTGGTGGTGGAGTCAGCGGCGGCAGTGGCTACGGTGGTGGCAACGGTGGCAGCTATGGTGGGGGCAGTGGCGGAGGCGGCGGTGCGATCGGCAGCACGCTCTCGACCGTCAGCGGGTTAGCTTCGACGCTGAACCTGGACGGGAGCAGCGGGACGGGCAGCTCCGCGCTCGACAGTGTGATCGGTTCGGATAGCGCGGGCCTGACTGGTGGCGGCAACAGTGTGTCGCTGACCGACCTGAGCAGCAGCATGAATGGCTCTAGCACGGCTGGTGCAGCCAGTGGAGCGGGCGGTGCGGCCTCGACGCTGGGTGCGCTGGGTGCAGTGGGGATGGGTGCGTACCAGGGCGTGAACGCGACGACCAATGCGTTCGTCAAAGGCGATCCACTGGCGGGTGCGCTGGGCGATGCTTCGGCTGGTGCGAGCATCGGGATGCTGGCTGGTCCCGAGGGCGCGCTGATCGGCGCTGGCGTGGGCGCTGCGGTTGGTCTGGCGGCGGGCTCGCTGGGTGCGGTGACAGGATTTGGATCCAGATTGGGTGCGCGGCAGTTTTATAACAAGAGCATTCTGCCGCAGTTGAACCAGATGGCATCGTTCCCGCCAGGTGGCGATTGGATGTCGTCGGTGAGCCAGGTGAACCAGACGGCCGCCGATGCGCGCAAGCAGATGATCGGTCAGTTTGGCCGTGATGCCGCCGACTGGGTAAACAACAACTACATGGCCAAGTACGTGAAGTTGATTGACTCGCGGATCGAGACCTCGGCGAAGGGTGGCGGGCAGTTCCTCGCGAAGAATGCGGCGCAGTTCCACAGCGGCGGCCGCATCACCGGGTTTGGCGATCTGGCGACCAGCGGGAACGAAGGCTTTATCCACGCGATGGCTGGCGAGACGGTGATGAACCCTGGAGCGACCAGCAGCCATGCACCAATGCTGGACGCGATGAACTCCGGAGCCAGCTCGGCCGAGATTGCTGCGATGTACCTGCAGGCCAGCAGCGGTGGTGGCGTTTCGACGGGAGCGCCGGGTGGGGAGACTCACATCCATGTGCATACGCTGGACACCAAGACGATGACTTCGTGGCTGCGCGACGGCGGCGCACAGATGATTACGCAGCATCAGAACCGCAACGCGGCGCGTTACTCGGGGGAGGGCATCGGTGGCTGAGACAGATATCTTGAATCCCGTGCAGGGGTACTGGCCGGTGCTGGGCGATAACCCAAACTGGAGTTATGGCTGGACGCGGCGGAGCTCGCAGAACGGCGTGCTGGCCCGTACGCGGCTGGGTGCCTGGTACTCGCGCGAGACGCTGAACGCAGGGTATGTCTTCGACCTGAACTGGATCAATCGGCCATGGGCGACGGTTATGCGGCTGAAACAGTTTCAGGAAGCCTTCCAGAACGGCTACTTCACGCTGATCGACTATGACGGAGGTGGTCGGCATCACGTCGGCCGCTTTACTTCGCCAGCCAACGGAGTGGAGACAGCGAACGGTAAGTACACCGTGCAGGGGTTAGTCTTTGAAGAGATTCCGCGTTGTAGGATGCTGCAATATCCTAGTGATTTTGTAAGTAGTTCTCACACTATTTATGCTATCGACGACTTTCTATTTCCGCGCGTGGCTACGAGCGGGGCTGGATGGCTCGCAGCGCCGGTGCCGTTGATGGCTGGAGCGGTGACGACACCGTCCGGATTTGAGTGGCTGGATGCGACACCGGTGGCGGGAGATTTTGCCCAGGTTGAGTACGTGGGCTGGGGCTTCCAGATGAAGTTCCGTACGTCGCCACTGCTGGGCCTGTGCGATGTATATGTGGATGGGGTGTTGTGGTTGCAGGCGCTGGACCTGAGCAGCGGTACGGCGGCCGAGATCAACACCAGCACCAACGGCGTGACGGGTGCGGTGTTTGCGCCTTCGCCGTTCGCTGGTGGCGTAGTCAGCAAGATCGATCTGCCGCTGGATAAACATCGTGTGAAGGTGGTGGCGCGCAACCTGCCGGGTGCCACGTCGACTGCGAATGGCGTAATCTTTCCGGCGATTCAGGTGATGCACTGATGCGGCCGCTTCCGGTTGGAATTACTGGGCCGATGGCCGCGAGTGGTGGCTATGCGCCGCTGTCGCTGCTGGAGGTGCAGACGCTGGCACAGAAGGTCTACTACTACTCCGATCAGGACATCGTGTGCGACTCGATCATCACCGCGGCGGCGTCGGTGCATTACAACCCCTGGCTGACTGGGGTGCCATCGTTTCAGATGTTTCGGTCGACGCAGACCAACACGGCGAACTTCGAGGTCCAGAACATCTCCGGCAATACGGTGACGCGTGACGCTGCGAGCCAGGTGGCGGCCGACGAGTTTATTGGCGCGATGGTGTACTACCGCATGTGGCGCGCAGACGGTGAGGTCTCGCTGCTGGACTTTATGGGCAACGTGGCCGACGTGGAGATCGACGAGCAGACCCTGCACTTTCAGGTAGAAGGCTTCGGCGATTGGAGCGCGGTTAAGGCTCCGTACTATCGCATTGATGTAGGCTGCCCGCTGTACTTCGGCAGTGCCGCATGTGCCTCGAAGTCGCTGGTGCCTTGTAATAACACCTACGGAAGTTGCAGCTCGCTGTTTCGATTTGCGGGCGTGATTCCGCAGTGGAACGATGGCACATCGGTAACTCCCACGCAGCAGTTTGTGCAGCCGGTACCGCCGTCGACGTACAACCCTCGGAGGGCGATCTAAGTGCCAGCACTGAATCCAGCCTATGAATCGCAGGGCACGCGCGTGCTCCCGTTGTGTTACGGCTATGTGTTGGCGACGGGCGACAAGGTGCTCTACTTCACCGCCGAAGATGGCAAAGTAACGCAGGTGTACCTGCTGGGTGAAGGCGAGTGGGATGGGCTGGAGTATTACGCTTCATCCGGCTTTGCGCACCTATTCAAGGATGTGATTGGGTTTACGAATCCAACCGGGCTGTATGGTCTGGGTGGTTGGACGAGCGGCTTCCTGATCCAGAAAGAGCTCCACTTTCACTCGGGCGCGTACACGACGATCGGCTGCCCCACAACGCCGAACTCGATTGGCCCGGATCAGGGGTATGACTCCTGGATGGCTGCCTTCCCCAGCGTAATTCCTCCACAGGCCTTCAGCGGGATCGCTTACTACGTGGTGCAGGGTGGTGGCGCGGTGCCCCTGACGCCGGTTCCGGGTGTGCCGATCGGCATCTGGCGGAGCACTCGCTGCAGGATCTTCGATGCGTATGGCAATGTGACCTCGTACGCCTTCACCTGTAATCCAACGTGGCACTTTATCGATGCGACGCTGCGCTACCAGATTAAGCCTCAGCAGCCGGGTCTGAGCGGTTTGACCGATGCGGAGAAAGCCTGTTTCAATTGGGATTCGGTGGTGACTCATGCGGCGCGCAATGAGCAATTGATCGAAGGTTCGACGACGGGATTCCACCCGGCGACGTCGGGGCTGGGTGGCTACTATTCGCTGGGTACGCCTGTGCCGAGGTTCGTCGGTAACTACGCGTTTGCGGCCGATGCGACGCTGACGAATGTGCAGGAGACGATTCTGCGCTGCTGCCGTTCGTTCCAGCGGATCGACGGACAGCGCATCGAGCTGATCGGTGATGATCCGCGTAATCCGGTGTTCTTCTTCGGCGCGAACCACCTGGTTCCCGGCTCATTGAATATCGGCAAAAAGAACGTCTCGAAGTCGCCGAATATCTTCATTGGCAAGTATCGCGACCTGAACATCCCAGCGTTGCTGACGGTACAGTCCGCGACGCATATTGCAGGTCCAGCCACGCAGGTAGTGATCGATGGAGTGAGTCCGCTGCTGCCTAATTCGACCCATGTGATGGTGCTGGGCGGGTGCGCGGATTCGGGCTATGACGGCGAGTACAAGGTCAATGTCTATAGCTCGCTGTACCTGCCGGGTGGTGCGCCGAATCCGGCGACGAACGAGATTCTGCTGTACAACCAGGCAGGTAGCTCGGCCTCGACGACGGGCGGATTTATGGGTGTGAATGATGCGCGTTTCTCACCGCGCGCTCCACTGAATGTGCAGCATCGTCATCACCAGCAGGCGATTGGCCAGCAGGCTCCTGGGCTCTCCCAGCGGCCGCGTTTGGTGCCGCAAGAGTATGACCTCGGCAACATGACGTATGACCAGGCGAATCGGCTGATGCAGTTTGAGCGCAACCGCTATTTGGGTCCGGATGTCGATGGCTGGCAGGCTCCGTTTACGGGTACGATTGCCGGCTATTTGGAGTCTGTCGACGCGCAGCACAATCCGCTAATCGGGGTGCAGGAAGGCGACGTGATTCAGATCGATGATTGGGTCACGCCGGAGTTCGCCGGGCAGTACGAAGTGATGAAGCGCAACATCTCCGCACCGTCGAATAATGGGCAGGGCGACGCCACGCTGGGGCAGGTTCAGTTGGAGCTATTGCAGTACCAGCCGAGCGCGTTTACCGACGTCAGCGACCCTGCAGATGCGACCTACCAGAGCGTGCCGAATAGCAGCCTCGATTTCAATGATCGAACGGTCTATAACGCTGCCTGGGTGCTGCAGGCGACTCCCCAATGCACGGTCGCCAGCGACGGCACTTTGACCATGCTGATCCCGGATTTGGAGATCCAATTGATGGGGGTGTCGACGCCGACGTTTTACCCTGGATTCTCGGTCTCAGGCATCGTGTCGGGGCAGCCTTATATGATCTACGTGGACACGCAAAACATGGTCGGCGGAGTCGTGAAGCCGCTCTACGGGGCTCAGCCAGGAACGACCCTGACGACCAATCCGGTGGGTCGGGTGTTGATCTATTCCGGCTCGTTTACGGCTTCGACGACGACCACCACAACCACCACCGGCGGCACCACTGTTCACCCGGCTGTGTACACCCCGACACCGACGTTTTAGAGGGTTAGGATTGAGCTCGCGGATTACGATAATCGGACACCTACTACAAAATAGCGTGCACAAAATTCCAAAATAGCGTGCTCAGCCACAGGGCGGGATCGCGAAGGGATCTCATTTGCTGACCGTATACTCATGCAGGGATGTCACGACGAGCGATCATCATAGGGGCTGGACCGGCGGGGTTGACTG